>Ga0214224_1000029_pt1 | contig 58076 bp, 57 predicted proteins | sample TroBogypolimnion_7_FD_153062 | JGI IMG/M metagenome (GOLD analysis project Ga0214224, IMG submission 153062) | Freshwater microbial communities from Trout Bog Lake, WI - 10SEP2007 hypolimnion | ecosystem: Environmental > Aquatic > Freshwater > Lake > Hypolimnion/Profundal zone | place: Trout...
AGACAGTGTGGCCATCGTTACGCCATTCGTGCGGGTCGGAACTTACCCGACAAGGAATTTCGCTACCTTAGGACCGTTATAGTTACGGCCGCCGTTTACTGGGACTTCGATCAAGAGCTTGCACCCCATCAATTAATCTTCCAGCACCGGGCAGGCGTCACACCCTATACGTCCACTTTCGTGTTTGCAGAGTGCTGTGTTTTTATTAAACAGTCGCAGCCACCTTTTCACTGCAACCCCATCGAGCTTCGAGAGCAAGTCTCTACACTCTACCGGGGCGCACCTTCTCCCGAAGTTACGGTGCTAATTTGCCGAGTTCCTTCTCCCGGGTTCTCTCAAGCGCCTTAGAATTCTCATCCTGCCCACCTGTGTCGGTTTGCGGTACGGTTCTAATATAACTGAAGCTTAGTGGCTTTTCTTGGAAGCTTGGTATCAATCACTTCATGCACAAGTGCACTCGTTATCACGCCTCAGCATTAACGACTCCCCGGATTTGCCTAAGGAATCTGCCTACACGCTTGAACTGGGACTTCCAACACCCAGCTGACCTAACCTTCTCCGTCCCCACATCGCATTATATTAAAGTACAGGAATATTAACCTGTTTCCCATCGACTACGCATCTCTGCCTCGCCTTAGGGGCCGACTCACCCTGCGCCGATGAACGTTGCGCAGGAAACCTTGGGCTTTCGGCGAGGGAGCTTTTCACTCCCTTTATCGCTACTCATGTCAGCATTCGCACTTCTGATACCTCCAGCAACCCTCACAGATTGCCTTCGCAGGCCTACAGAACGCTCTCCTACCATGCATACACTCCGAAGAGTGCAGCATCCGAAGCTTCGGTTGCGTGCTTAGCCCCGTTACATCTTCCGCGCAGGACGACTCGACCAGTGAGCTATTACGCTTTCTTTAAATGATGGCTGCTTCTAAGCCAACATCCTGGCTGTCTATGCCTTCCCACTTCGTTTTCCACTTAGCACGCCATTTGGGACCTTAGCTGTCGGTCTGGGTTGTTTCCCTCTTGACCACGGACGTTAGCACCCATGGTCTGTCTCCCGTAATTGCATTTCTCAGTATTCGGAGTTTGCAATGAGTTGGTAAGTTCTTATGAACCCCCTAGTCATAACAGTGCTCTACCCCCGAGAATGATATACGAGGCACTACCTAAATAGTTTTCGGAGAGAACCAGCTATTTCCAAGTTTGTTTAGCCTTTCACCCCTATCCACAGCTCATCCCCAAATTTTTCAACATTTGTGGGTTCGGACCTCCAGTACCTGTTACGGCACCTTCATCCTGGCCATGGATAGATCACTTGGTTTCGGGTCTACACCCAGCAACTAGACGCCCTATTCGGACTCGCTTTCGCTACGCCTCCCCTATCGGTTAAGCTTGCTACTGAATGTAAGTCGCTGACCCATTATACAAAAGGTACGCAGTCACGGAACAAGTCCGCTCCCACTGTTTGTATGCATACGGTTTCAGGATCTATTTCACTCCCCTCCCGGGGTTCTTTTCGCCTTTCCCTCACGGTACTAGTTCACTATCGGTCGATTACGAGTATTTAGCCTTGGAGGATGGTCCCCCCATGTTCAGACAAGGTTTCTCGTGCCCCGCCCTACTTGTTGCTATCCTAGTTCCACACACGGGATTTCGTATAAGGGGCTATCACCCTCTATGGCCGGACTTTCCATTCCGTTCTACTATCGCATGTGCTAAAAATAACTGGCTATTCCATGTTCGCTCGCCACTACTTACGGAATCTCGGTTGATTTCTTTTCCTCGAGCTACTTAGATGTTTCAGTTCACTCGGTTCGCCACCATGTCCCTATATATTCAGGACCGGTTACCCTTGCGGGTGGGTTTCCCCATTCGGACACTTCCGGATCAAAGCTTGTTTGCCAGCTCCCCGAAATTTTACGCAGGCTACCACGTCCTTCATCGCCTGTAATCGCCTAGGCATCCACCATATGCACTTATTCGCTTGATCCTATAACTTTAAAACCTGAACCCTTTTAAATATTCAAGCCTCGTGACGCATGAGAACGTCAGCTACAGGTGTTTCTAAAGCAACTTTTTTCCTACACTGCAAGGTTGTACAGTATAGGAAGGTTTTTTGTTTCATTTAATACTAGGTTATTTCGTGTGTGATCCATATCGCTATACATCACTACACTATCTAACCGGAACTAAACAAAGCAAAATGTTTCGATTTTGCAATCAATTACTACCCATTTTGAACACACAACCTCATCACAAAGTTATGTGCTCACTTTACTTCTTCCATTTTGTTAAAGAACAGTCTAGTTAAAAACTAGAAGCAAACATTCATCAACGAACGCTTGCTTCTAATCTCTTGCCTAATCTATTACAGCAGCATCAAAGTGATTGGTGGAGAATGTCGGGATCGAACCGACGACCCCCTGCTTGCAAAGCAGGTGCTCTCCCAGCTGAGCTAATCCCCCATTGTATAAGTCAGAAACGTCTACACGTCCGTCCTATCTCTCTTACTAAGAATCTGGTGGGTCTGGATGGACTCGAACCATCGACCCCCGCCTTATCAAGACGGTGCTCTAACCAACTGAGCTACAGACCCTTATAGTCAAATCTTTGATGTTGCTTTTACTAACAACTGATAAGTGTGAATGCTTGCAGAATCGGTGTATCTCTAGAAAGGAGGTGATCCAGCCGCACCTTCCGATACGGCTACCTTGTTACGACTTCACCCCAGTCATGAATACTACCGTGGTAAGCGTCCTCCCGAAGGTTAGACTACCTACTTCTGGTAAAACCCACTCCCATGGTGTGACGGGCGGTGTGTACAAGGCCCGGGAACGTATTCACCGCGACATGCTGATCCGCGATTACTAGCGATTCCGACTTCATGTAGTCGAGTTGCAGACTACAATCCGGACTACGATCGGCTTTCTGGGATTGGCTCCCCCTCGCGGGTTGGCGACCCTCTGTACCGACCATTGTATTACGTGTGAAGCCCTGGCCATAAGGGCCATGAGGACTTGACGTCATCCCCACCTTCCTCCGGTTTGTCACCGGCAGTCCCATTAAAGTGCCCAACTAAATGATGGCAATTAATGGCAAGGGTTGCGCTCGTTGCGGGACTTAACCCAACATCTCACGACACGAGCTGACGACAGCCATGCAGCACCTGTGTTACCGTTCTCTTTCGAGCACTAAACCATCTCTGGTAAATTCGGTACATGTCAAGGCCAGGTAAGGTTTTTCGCGTTGCATCGAATTAATCCACATAATCCACCGCTTGTGCGGGCCCCCGTCAATTCATTTGAGTTTTAATCTTGCGACCGTACTCCCCAGGCGGTCTACTTCACGCGTTAGCTGCGTTACTCATGGATTTTACTCCACCAACAACTAGTAGACATCGTTTAGGGCGTGGACTACCAGGGTATCTAATCCTGTTTGCTCCCCACGCTTTCGTGCATGAGCGTCAATATTATCCCAGGGGGCTGCCTTCGCCATTGGTATTCCTCCACATCTCTACGCATTTCACTGCTACACGTGGAATTCTACCCCCCTCTGACATATTCTAGTCTTGTAGTTTCAAACGCAGTTCCTAAGTTGAGCTCAGGGATTTCACATCTGACTTACAAAACAGCCTGCGCACGCTTTACGCCCAGTAATTCCGATTAACGCTCGCACCCTACGTATTACCGCGGCTGCTGGCACGTAGTTAGCCGGTGCTTCTTATCAAGGTACCGTCAACCTCATCCTATGTTAGAGGATAAGTTTTCTTCCCTTGCGAAAGAGCTTTACAACCCGAAGGCCTTCTTCACTCACGCGGAATGGCTGGATCAGGCTTGCGCCCATTGTCCAAAATTCCCCACTGCTGCCTCCCGTAGGAGTCTGGACCGTGTCTCAGTTCCAGTGTGGCTGGTCGTCCTCTCAGACCAGCTACTGATCGTCGCCTTGGTGGGCCTTTACCCCACCAACTAGCTAATCAGATATCGGCCGCTCCATTAACGCCAGGTCCGAAGATCCCTAGCTTTCCCCCGTAGGGCGTATGCGGTATTAGCCAACCTTTCGATTAGTTATCCCCCATTATTGGATACGTTCCGATATATTACTCACCCGTTCGCCACTCGCCACCAGACCGAAGTCCGTGCTGCCGTTCGACTTGCATGTGTAAAGCATTCCGCCAGCGTTCAATCTGAGCCATGATCAAACTCTTCAGTTTAATTTATGACTATTACTTTTTCCTCTTGCGAGGTGGTATTTCGCTTTTGCTTTATCAGCCCTATCCTCTAACGATAATTAAAGGACGTGATAGGCTGAAGACTCAAATTCATTTCAAGGTCTGTGTATCTCTTATTACTAAGAAACATTACATATTTGTCATAAATTTAAGTGTAAGCACTTGTTTTCTGAGGCCAGAATAAACCAAACAATCAAGTTAAATGGCACCAAGAGTTTAACCCCCCAATGACACAAGTTAATTGCGTCTAAACCAGCGTACCTCAACCACAAGCACCCACACTTATCAGTTGTTAAATTGTTAAAGAACGGTCGACTCGGAAGTCATCTCGTTACCGCTTTGCCGTAACGAGGAGCGCATTATACAGAGGTTTCTCAACCCGTCAATCATAAACTTCATACATTTCATGTTTATTTTTTGAGCGTTTAATTTTTGCGCTAAATTTGCTGCTTTACTACTTTTTCAAGCTTACTTACATTAAATGCTTTGTAAGCGAGAGGCCGCATTATACAGAGCTTTTGAAGCTGGTCAATCATAAATTTAAAACAAATCACATTTATTATTGAATGTATTTTTACAGCCCTTATTAACCTAACTAAGTACTCTCATTTTTAAACTTCTAAAGCGAGAGGGGCGCATTTTACAGGTGTGGCCACTTTGGTCAACCCATAAAGCCCACCGTTACACAATTGTTACATTTGCAAACTTGCGCTTACCTACTTGTGCTATAACGGCGGTTCCTTTTTCCAGCATCATATTTTTATCTGTCACCTTCGCTCCATCTAATTTAATGCCACCTTGCTCTATGGCCCTAAACGCTTCAGATGAACTGGCTACCAATCCAGCCAGCTTGAGCATCTGTGCTACGCCTATATAGTCCCCGTCTATAGTGAGGCTAACCTCCGGTACATCTTCAGGGATGCCACCCTTAGCACGCGTTTGAAAATCTTCTAATGCCTTCTCTGCATCCGCTTGACTATGAAAGCGCGCAACGATCTCTTGAGCAAAGGCCACTTTAATGTCGCGTGGATTAGCTCCAGCGGCTACATCAACTTTCCATTGCTCAATCACCGTTAAGGTCTCAAACGATAGCAACTCTATATAACGCCACATTAATTCATCGGATATCGACATTATCTTGGCGAAAATTACTTCCGGTGCCTCGGCTATGCCAATATAGTTGCCCAGAGATTTAGACATCTTGTTAACACCATCAAGACCTTCTAATAAAGGCATGGTTAGCACGCATTGCTGACTTTGTCCGGCTTGCTTTTGAAGTTCACGGCCCATTAATAGGTTGAATTTTTGATCTGTACCGCCTAACTCAACGTCCGCTTTAAGTGCAACGGAATCGTAACCTTGAAGTAAAGGGTAAAGAAATTCGTGAATAGCAATCGGTTGATTAGCCTTATATCTTTTGGAGAAATCGTCGCGCTCCAGCATCTGAGCTACGGTATGGCTGGCAGCCAATTTGAGCATACCAGCAGCACCCAGATCATTAAGCCAGGTTGAGTTAAATACTACTTCCGTCTGCTCAGGCTTAAGTATTTTAAATACTTGCGTTGCATAAGACTTAGCATTTTCTTGCACCTGCTGAGCTGTTAGTGGTGGGCGTGTAGTGCTTTTACCTGTTGGGTCACCTATCATGCCGGTGAAATCGCCTATTAGGAATAATACCTGATGACCGAGCTCTTGGAATTGCCGCAGCTTATTAAGCAGAACGGTATGGCCTAAATGTAGATCAGGTGCTGTTGGGTCAAATCCAGCCTTCACTCTAAGCGGCTGACAAGCCTTGATGCTGAGGCGCAGTTTTTCAACTAACTCAGCCTCGATTAAAAGCTCATCTGCACCGCGCTTAATGACTGCGAGCTGCTGATTGATGTCGTGATTCACGTCTTTTATCCTTAAACTATGGCTTCAATCTCGGCTTGAAAGCCGGTCATTTTCTTGTTTTAATTGAGTTTTCTGTTAGTATTGGCTTCGAATTTAGATATCAGCAAAGGCCTGCCCGTGCAGAGCAACGAGCTCAACCAATAAACGGGGCAACTCATTATTTTGCTCAGAAAAATTCCAAACTTGATTTAACACAAAGTAGTATTTTAGCGCAAAACGACGGCAAAACTGAATGCAAGCTTAAATTGCACGGCATTAAGTCTTTTTAATTTTTTGAAGTTATACAACTTAAGAGCACAATATGCGTAATCTGCTTTTCATTGGGTTGATGTCGGGAACGAGCCTTGATGGTGTTGATGTTGCTTTGGTGGAGTTTCATGGTCAAGATGGTCTGAATACGCAACAGCCCCACATACTGGATACTCACTTTTTACCCTATCCAGCTAGTCTACGAACGCAAATTTTAACCCTACAACACCCCTCAGCTAATGAGCTTGAAATCACCGCTCTAATGGGTAATGCATTGGCCATACTATATGCCAAGGCTGTTAATCAACTCTTGGCAAAGGCCAACATAAAACCTCAAGAAGTTTCAGCGATTGGCTGCCACGGCCAAACCGTTAGGCATCAGCCAAAATTGATGGATGGTATAGGTTTTACCATGCAAATTGGCAATTCTGCGCTACTCGCTGAACTGACCGGAATTACGGTAATCTCCGACTTCAGAAGCCGCGATATTGCAGCCGGTGGCCAAGGTGCACCGCTTGTTCCAGCATTTCATCAAGCCATGTTCGCGAACAATGATAGGTCGCGCGCTATCATTAACATCGGCGGCATTGCTAACATTACCTTTCTTAAAAAGAACACTACAGTAGGTTTTGATTCCGGTCCCGGCAATATGTTGCTAGATGGCTGGGTTAAACAACACCAAAATCTAGACTACGATGCCGATGGAGCTTGGGCAAGTACTGGGAAGGTAATAGCCCCTTTATTAGCTATTTTTTTAACCGAGCCCTATTTTTCGTTACCACCCCCGAAAAGCACTGGCCGCGATCTATTTAATAACGACTGGCTGGCAAACAAGTTATTAGATAATCATTATCTAGCACAAGATGTGGCGCATACCTTGGTTGCGCTGACTGCACATACCATCGCAAATGCTTTACATCAACACTGCAATAAGGTCGACGAGATCTACTTATGCGGTGGTGGTGCACACAATAGCTTACTTAAAAATGAGCTGCAAATGCTTCTTGCTGACACTAAGATTGATAGCACTGACAACTTGGGCATAGGCGTAGATTGGCTTGAAGCTATAGCATTTGCTTGGCTAGCCAAGCAATGTCTAGAGATGAAAACAGCTAATTTGCCGGAAGTGACTGGCGCCAAAGGGGCACGCATACTGGGCGCAATCTATCAACATTAACTACGTTATAGTTGAAAATTATCGCCATCAAGTAGACGCTGAGTCAGCAATTGCAGCTTTCATTAAAGTATAATTAACTTTAAATTGAGTCATTTCCACCCAGTAGAATTAAAACCTTAGAAGATCCATATGATTAAAAAACCCACTAAAGCCACACTAACATTTGATAATGGTGCCCCTGCTATTGAGTTGCCCATTCTTTCTGGCAGCCTAGGTAATGATGTCATTGATATACGTAACCTAGGTAAACATGGTGTGTTTACCTACGACCCAGGATTTATGGCTACTGCCGCTTGTAATTCTAACATTACCTTTATTGATGGCGAGCAAGGCTTACTCTATCATCGTGGCTACCCGATTGAGCAGTTAGCAGAACATTGCAACTTTATGGAAGTATCCTATCTATTGCTTCATGGCGAGTTACCCAATGTCTTGGAAAAGCAACAATTCACAGATACCATTAATGGTAGCACCATGCTTCACGACCAACTGAATAATATTTTTCGCGGTTTTCGCCGTGATGCACACCCGATGGCTGTTATGGTCGGCGTGGTTGGTTCACTTTCTGCATTTTATTTTGACTCTATGGACATTCGCGATGCTAAACATCGCGAAATTTCTGCACATCGCCTACTCGCTAAAGTGCCGACGATTGCTGCTTGGAGCTATAAATACAATTTGGGCCAGCCGTTTATGTACCCACAGAATCACCTGAATTATGCTGAAAATTTTATGCATATGATGTTCGCCACACCCTGTGAAAAATATACCCCGAATCCTGTGTTAGCAAAGGCGTTTGAACGTATTCTAATTTTACATGCAGACCATGAACAAAATGCCTCAACCAGCACTGTGCGCTTAGTAGGCTCGAGCGGGGCGAATCCATTCGCGTGTATTTCTGCTGGTATTGCTTCACTTTGGGGTCCGGCTCATGGCGGGGCGAATGAAGCCACGCTTAATATGCTTGAAGAGATTGGTGATGTTTCCCGCATCGGTGAATTTATCAAACGCGCCAAAGATAAAACTGACAACTTTCGATTAATGGGTTTCGGTCACCGCGTATATCGCAATGTGGATCCACGTGCAGCAATCATGCGCAACACTTGTCATGAAGTTTTAGATGAACTAGGGTTGCATAACGACCCGATGTTTAAGCTGGCAATGGAGCTGGAAAAAATAGCCCTTGAAGATGAATACTTTGTCTCACGCAAACTCTATCCAAACGTCGATTTCTATAGTGGCATTGTCATGCGGGCGATGGGTATTCCAAATTCTATGTTCACGGCTATTTTTGCTATGGCAAGAACAGCCGGTTGGGTTGCTCAATGGAGCGAAATGATTTCGGATCCTGAACATAAAATTGGTCGCCCTAGACAGCTTTACACTGGAGCAGTGAGGCGTGATCTAGTTTCTATAGACAAGCGCTAAGCAACGTAGTCAATTAGACCGAGAACGAAGATCCACAACCACATGTAGTGGTCGCTTGTGGATTACGAATCACAAATTGTGATCCTTGCAAGCTGTCTTGATAGTCGATTTCTGCACCCATCAAATATTGAAGGCTCATGGGATCGATTAACAACGTAACCGTGTCTTTTTGAACCTGTGTATCATCCTCATTCACTTCCTCTTCGAAAGTAAAGCCGTACTGAAAACCTGAGCAACCGCCACCACTGACAAAAACTCGTAATTTAAGATCGGGTGAACCCTCTTCCTCAATTAATTCTTTCACTTTTTTAGCTGCATTATCAGTAAACACCAATGGTGCTGGCATTTCAATATCAGGTATATCTACAATTGCGTTCATTATGAACTCCTAAAAACTCTCAATAAATCATTATGCTACCGCTCAGGCACTACGTCAATGCAAGGCTAACCATGAATTCTATCTGTGTCAGTTGTTGTATCCACTACTTGCTCACCTAAATACACCAACCTACCTTCAACTACAGCTCCGGTATGCATTTCTAGTGATTTGTAATGCAGATCACCGGTAATGTGTGATTTGGATTGCATTTCAATAAACTGATTCGTCTTGACAGAACCAACCACCTTGCCATTAATGACAATTTTAGATGCATTCACTGCGCCTTCAATACGACCACTTTCGCTAAGAATTAGTGTACTTGGACTAGTCATTAGTTCCGTCACATTTCCGTTAATAGCACCGTCAACACGCAAACCACCTGAGAATTGCACATCACCATCTATACGCGTATTAACGCCGATTAAAGTGTCTATGCTGTTTTGTATCCTATTACTTTTCTTAAAAAACATTGCTGTTCTTCCTTTCTTCAATGATGTCTTCACTATGGCCTATATTTAATCTATCGGCTAGGTGGTTTTTTATTTCTTACCATGTTTTTGTAAAACAATAAGTCTTCTTTAAAATGTATATTCTCGTCTTGAACAAGATTCAAATTTTTCTCAAGATTAGCCTGTGCAACCTGCTCAATTTGCAATTGACGCTCTACTTGAATCAACTTTGTTTGTAGAACTTGATTTTGTGATGTCACTAGCCCTAATTGTTGACTAAGGTTTTCTCCACTGCCACTAAATTGCTTGTAAGCGACAGTATATCCAATCACCACTAATAACAAAGCAACACCCCACTGAAAATACCAAGGCCGCTGCGAACGCACAGCCATCTGCTTAGCTGTTAAGCCAAAGTGGCGCCTTATTCTCCGTCTCACTGGTTTCATTATTCTACATGCAACCTATGGTAATAGTGGCACAACTGCTAAGCCGGCAGTTTCAGGTAAGTTAAACATAATATTCATATTTTGCACCGCTTGCCCTGCCGCACCTTTGACCAAATTATCAATCACTGACAGAATGACTACGACGTCACTACCTTGCGGTTGATGGACGGCTATACGGCAAATATTTGAGCCCCGCACCGAACGCGTCTCTGGATGTGCACCTTTTGACAAGACATCCACAAAATGTTCGTTAGCAAACCGCGCTTCAAACAATGCCTGCAAATCTACGGCTTTGCTCAATTTCGCATACAAAGTGGCGTGTATACCGCGAATCAATGGAGTTAAATGCGGCACAAAAGTAAAACCAACCTTTGCGCTTGCCATAGCAGTTAAACCTTGGCTAATTTCCGGCAAGTGCCGATGACCATTAACAGCATAGGCTTTAAAATTATCAGCTGATTCAGCAAATAAACTAGGCACCTCCGCCTTACGTCCAGCTCCACTCACGCCAGATTTAGCATCGGCAATTAAATAACTGGTATCGACAACACCTGCTTCTAATAATGGCAGAAAACCTAACTGCACAGCAGTCGGGTAACAGCCAGGATTGGCCACTAATTGGGCGCTCCTAATGGCCTCTCTATTTATTTCGGGCAAACCATATACGGCTTGCGCAACCAATTCTGGGCAGGCATGAGTCATGCCGTACCATTTCTCCCAAGTTGGAATATCTTTAATTCTAAAATCTGCCGCTAGGTCAATAACCCGCACTCCCTTAGCAAGCAATTGCCGGGCCTGCTGCATCGCAATGCCATTTGGTGTTGCAAAGAATACAACATCGCACTCCTCCAAATTAGCGTGTGCCGGATCAGTAAAAGCTAAATCTACATAACCACGTAAATTGGGAAACATGTCGGCAACGGCCATCCCCACTTCACCACGTGAAGTAATCACGGTTAATGTCACATGGGTATGCACGCTTAATAGACGCAACAACTCTACGCCGGTATATCCAGTGCCACCTACTATGCCTACTTTTAGTTTTTTATCAGCCATATAGTTATCATATCAAAACTTATCATTACAAAAGCTAAAATCGTTAAACTAGCTTAAGCCCAGAAAATAAAAAAGGTCGCATCAGCGACCTTTTTAAACTGCAACCGCCAAATATATAGATTGGGGGTATTAGCGTTTAGAGAACTGTTTACGACGACGCGCTTTGCGGAAACCAACTTTTTTACGCTCAACTTCACGTGCATCACGAGTCACGAAACCAGCTTGTGACAACGCACTTTTTAACGTTGCATCAAAGTCAATCAAAGCACGAGTAATACCATGACGAACCGCACCAGCTTGGCCAGACTCACCACCACCGATTACGTTAACCATAATATCAAAGCTAGCAAGATTATTAGTAAGCTCTAGCGGTTGACGCAAAATCATACGCGCTGTAACACGAGAGAAATATTCATCAACTGGCTTGTCATTTACAATGATATTGCCTTTACCTGACTTCATAAACACGCGCGCTACTGAACTTTTGCGGCGGCCTGTACCGTAGTTATATTTACCGATCATTTTTATATCCTTAGATTGTCAATGCTTGCGGTTGTTGTGCCGCATGTTCATGCGTAGCGCCAGCATAAACTTTCATCTTTTTAATCATGGCGTAACCTAAAGGGCCTTTAGGTAACATGCCTTTAACTGCTTTTTCTAAAGCGCGACCTGGAAAACGGTCCTGCATTTTAGCAAATGTCGTTGTGCTGATACCACCTGGATAGCCAGAGTGGCTATGGTAAAGTTTACCGTCAGCTTTATTTCCAGTTACTTTTAATTTGTCGGCATTAATGACGACAATATAATCACCCGTATCAACGTGTGGTGTATAAATGGTTTTATGTTTGCCGCGTAAACGGTGTGCGATTCCGCTAGCTAAACGTCCAAGCACCAAGTCTGTGGCATCAACCACAAACCATTCGCGCTTCACTTCGTGTGATTTTGCTGAGAAGGTTTTCATTGTCTTATCAATACTATGGCTAAAAAAATTAAGAGGCGGATTTTATGCTGAAGCTGGGGGTTTTGTCAAACATTATGTTGAGCTTTATTTACTTAGTTTTAGTTGACAATTAAGTTGCCCACAAAAATCGAAGTAATTGCATAGATGACAGTATGCACCAACTAGAGAGTTTAATGTGAGAATTTCTAATACAGGCCTAGATTGCAGCAAAATTTTTTAAGCAAAAGGCGAGCTTTAGCGACCATAATGAGCAAGACAACCGACGAATATGGCTAATCCAAACCAATTGTTGCCTAAAAATGCTTTAAAACAGCTGACCTTTTGCCGCGATCTAATTAAAAAGTAGTGATAACAGGCGATCATAGAGGCCATGCCTAGGCCAAGGTAATAGGCTTTACTCATCAATAGCCGTTCGCCCACTGCCACCAGCACTAAAATGGTTAATGTATAACAAGCCATCACTGCAATCACATCAAAGCGCCCAAAAGTAATAGCGGAAGATTTAATCCCTATTTTTAGGTCATCCTCACGATCAATCATCGCATACTCAGTGTCGTATGCCATCGCCCAAAACACATTGGCTAGCAACAAAAGCCACGCCACCATTGGAACTGTGTTGTTGATGGCTGCAAATGCCATTGGAATGCCAAAACCAAAGGCAACCCCTAAATAGGCTTGTGGTATGGGAAAAAATCGTTTGGTTAACGGGTAGCTAGCAGATAAAAGTAAAGCCAGTATTGAAAGTTTGATAGTGAGCAGGTTGAGTGTGCACACCAATGTAAATGCCAAAATACTTAAAATTACCGCTAAGGCATAAGCCTCCTTTTTACTAACTTCATTGTTAGCTAGCGGTCTATTCTTGGTCCGCTCGACTAAACCATCATAACGCTGATCGGCAATATCATTCATCACACAGCCAGCACTGCGCATCAGCACGGTGCCTGTGAAGAATATCAGGATTAAGTGCCAATCAGGCTTGCCATTACTTGCCATCAACAACGCCCATAGCGTTGGCCATAACAACAATAAAATTCCTATTGGCTTATCTAATCGCATCAAGCTTTTATATGCATTAATTTTTTCTGTCATTTTCTGAAGCGTCATTTAAATAGTAGGCTCACAGCAGGATTTGGGGTAAAAATACTTCGGTCACCATGATCTTAGCGCCATGCAAATTAAACACAGATCGTCGAGCCCATAAGTAAGTGGGCTTTTCACCCCTGCCCGGCATTGCTCGCTGATATAGGGGATGCTGCGGAGCTAGCTTTTTATAACTTAAGGCCATGCGCTTCACTTTTGGAGCACCAAATAAGCTGGCCCCTAGTGGTTTGTTGCCTAAACAACCTAAACCTACCCACAGACCACGCAAAATACGACGCGGCAACACGCTATGTGCAAACACCACGGCTTGATGGTTTCCCATTAAGAATACTTCACGCATTAGTGCCACGTTACGCGGCGCTAGATTTAACAGCGCAAGTTCATCAAAAAAAGGTTTTCCATAACCTACTTGTGCAGGGTTAACTGAGAAATCATGATAGCGTTGCTTCAGTCGCTTGGTTAAGGATCCATTATCTTGCAACAACGAACGATAGCGCCCACTCAGTATAGGTTTTTTAAGCCAATGAAAATTGCAATTAGCGGTCTGGTACTTATTTGAATGGTGAATTTTCACAGAAAAATTATGCCACAGAATGCCAACACTAGACTTTCATCATTTCACCTGCCGTGGCAAGCCAGCGTCTCAAATGCGCTTCTGCCGCCTGAGGATGTTGCTTTAACAAGTCATCAGCCATTGCTTTTGCCGCCTCTAATAAATCGGCATCGCGATCTAAATCAGCAATCTTCAACATAGGCACCCCGCTTTGGCGAACGCCAAGAAGCTCCCCGGGACCACGCAAATGTAAATCAGCTTGCGCAATAGCAAAGCCATCATTGTTTTCATAAATCACTTTTAGCCGCGCGCGCGCGGTTTCTGATAACTTATTTTGGTATAGCAAGATACAAGTGCTTTTTGCGGCGCCTCGCCCAACTCTACCGCGCAATTGATGCAACTGGCTCAATCCCATACGTTCAGCATGCTCTATGACCATTAAGCTAGCATTAGGTACATCTACACCAACCTCTATAATTTCCCTAGAAATATACAATTGTCATTTACTTTAATAATGAATATAATAGTATGATTATAAAGTAATATTATGTTAATAGTTATTATTTTATTTAACTGACAAGTGTCAGTAATAAATTATAAATTCAATTAGTATCTAAAAATCGATAAATGCACACACGAATAGCAGAATTTACAGATACAAAAATCATTACTGTCCTGCAAAATAAGGATAAAAGTAAAAGCTATTCTGCAGACATGAGTGCACTTTTAGTTTTTGGGCCAAAATTTGCTGAAATTATGTCAAATCAGCTACAAGCTTTTTCCAGAACTAGATCCTTACCACCTATTATATATGCACATCAATTTGCCAAGTGGGGCCTCTGTTTGAGAGAACTTGGTACTAACATGGCTAATTACAATTTAGAAAATGCTGACGATCTTGATGAACTTCATCTTATTTTTTTAGAATGGTTTTTCACACTCAATCCCTCTGCTAATAAATGTAAACTTTCCACATTGAAACGGGATTGGACAAACATTGGCGGCTTCATTAATTATTGTCAGAATAATAGGTCCTTACCTAAATGGGATTGGTATCAAATCCCATTTCACTCTAATCTTGATCTCTCACAGTCCAATACAAGAACGAGCTCAACTAAACTGCTTCATCAATCAGTACAAGAGGTTGATCACTCCAAATTTTTTTCCAAGATCATAGCTTCAGACTCGCTTGCCATAAGCACCCCCGAATATCTCATTGGACTTCAATGTCAGCTCGAGACAAATTTAGATTTACTTTCTGAATTTTGTTATAAAAAAATAGATGGAATGATTTCAAATTTTGAACAAGGTATTCTAATCTCAGAAAATGCTGACATAGAGATTCTGATGCAACTTCCAATTGACCCTGGCCCTTCAGATATAGAACTGCCAATAGTTAAGGTGATTGTACGAGGAAATATTATTTTAACGTGCCCCTACTCCACCGCGCTCTTTTCACCAGGCCATCCAAATGGCTTGGCTAATAGCCTTTGGTGGATAAAGAATAGGCTTGGAGGAAGTTTAAATAAATCTGAAGTGACTCCAAACGGGCGTTTATTAATTAGGCACTTTAGAAAGCATGGCCTTATTGAGCTAAAAAAATACTTAGGCACTATTACACATGAAAATCTCATCTATTTCATTACATTATTGTCCGTTAAATGTAGTGCAATAAACAACCTGAGTTCATTAATAGATATGAAAGCCTCAAATCTGAAGAAGAAGGGAAATGGATTTGGAATTGCAATAGTAGACAAAGGTCGCGCTCAAGAATACAAATCCAACATCCTTGAGCCGAGACTTAATAATGTGATGCTGTTCTTAAAAGAACGAACTGAATCATATCGCCAAGCCATGATTCATGATGAATTCTCCAGAGATGCATTATTTATTGGTATCAAGAGCGAGTCATTAATTGCAAAACCTTTAATACTGCGCTCGACTAGTGCGGTAGGAAAGTCATTTAAAAGATTCCTCTCTACCAATAAAGAGACATCCCATTTATCACATACCTCCTACTCTATGATACGAAATTCACAAGCAGTGATTGAGTATATTAAGAGTGGGGGTGACTGGTACAAGACAGCGCGAGCGCTTGGCCATTCAATCAACACGTCTATGCGCCACTACATCCCCCAAGCGATTAAAGACTTATTGCGAGAGCGTAAAGTACGACAATTTCAGAATGAAATGCTTTTTGTTGCAGTCGCTTTTGATAACAGAATAAACGTATTGGATGTCGTGGATTTCCCAACACATGAGGAATTGGCAATGTTTATTAAAAATTTTATCCGTGTAGAGTCTAATAAAACAGACGTCTTAATCAAGGTTTTAGATAAAAAAATTGCCCAGTTAAACGCTAGCAATCTAATTGCGCCTAGTGAACAATCAAAATCATTACCTATAGATACCGCTTATATATCACTTTCAGAAATTGGATTGGCAGCGTTATTTCGATATGTAGAGTGTATTGATGATGCTAATTTATCATGTGATGCATTATCCAAAGTAAACCACATTACAGGCGTAGCTCCATCATTTTGGATATCTCTTTCATCAAAGCTTAAGCTTATACTTGCTTCTCCAAACTACGAAAATATTGAACACAAAGCAATATTCCAATCAGCACTTTCCCGACTTGTTGGCTTGCGAAGTTCATTAACATTCAATATTCAGGCTTGAGTATGCAACCACAAAATAACCCAAAGTATTCTGGTCATTTATACTTTCTAAATGATCTGATAATTGATAAAAATGAAGATTTAAGTGCTCCATGGCTATTAAACGACTTCTATGACAATAAATGGCTTATAAAACATGCAGGCCCCGAAAATTTAAATTTTAATTGGCAGCGAATTATGCCGACTGGGATTTACCTCACATCTAATGGTATCGAAACATGCAGTGAAAATAGCAAAATTGAAAGCAACTCAAGAAATATCGATCTTGGATATGATGCAGAATCAGACTACAGATTTGCACTCAATAAATTAAAAAAGATTGTTTTTTTATTAGCACACCGCCGCATCAGTAAGCGCTGTAGCTTTAACTATCATTTTCAATTTTTTACTCAATTAATGGCACTTACAGAATGGGTGTTTTTAAATACAGAACGATTTTCCCCAAGAGAAAACTTATTTGAACTATTAGATACCACTGATTTACAAGACGAATATATTCCGATGTATTTGGAAGGTGGAAAAACTCTAGCGCTTAACTTGGAAGGAAGATTTAAAGCTTGGCTATATGAATTACTATTTTCCATTAAAAATGATGCAATCTTATCAAGAGGTTTAGAAAGTACTCTCGAATCTCACCCTCAGCTAAGCTATTTCGACCCACGACTGAGTGACTGGCTAATTTGTAGCAAAGAAGAAACTTTTTTAATAAGGGCTTGGCTTTACGATAGTAATTACTATTTGAAAGCTAACACGCATAAAGGCCGCCTAAAAACTGAGCTATTGTTTGAGAAAGAAATTCACCAATCAATTAAACTCGAGTCCCTATCTACACAATTTCAAATGAAGCTTCGCGCTTTTTATGCTGTTAAAGACATCAGATCTCTAGATTTCCCAGCTTCAAATCTAAGTGAATACTTGACATCAGGCGAACAATATCTCGATGAGAAATCTATTGATAATAATTATTTGTCTGACACGAGAATAGATTCCACAATAATTTTTTTTGACAAGCTGAAGCAAATATCTCAACAGCAAAGTTCTGGCTTACCTAAATCTGTAGTGTTCAAAAATCTGAATATTAACATTCAAAATTTCACACTTAAACCTCAAGGAAGAACTAAAACTCTACCGGCTGATATTGCATTGCATGCCCTTGGTGAATCAATTCACTATATGTTAACTTATGGTGATGAATTGGTTGATTTTGCGATTAAAGTTAAACGAGAAATTTCAAAAAGCAATGTTACTAATAGTGCAAATTTGTGCTATTTAACTAAAAACTCCTCAAAACATGTTCCAACATTGTTAAATGTACCAAAAAAATTGGATGCATTAAATATTAATCAGCTTGGTAGTATATATAAGTCCTATTCGTTAGAAAGATTTAACAAGGCCGGAGGGAATGCCCGCGCAGAGACGATAAGGCAGTATATGGGGCTTGAAAATGCACTTACATTTCTATTAGCCAGTATTATCATCATAATTGGTGCAACCGCAGCGCGAAGGCAAATTGAAGTTAGGACATTATCTGATGAATGCCTAGAAAAAAGATTTGATGATGGTTGGTATTTAAGATTTGAATTAGGAAAAGATAATTTTGGTGATCTTAAAAGTAAACAATTAAGATGCATTCCAAATATTACCGCTAAAGCAATTAAACTAATAAGTCGCTTCAACACTTCTTGGCAAGAGATTCATAATAAGAAAAGTAATAATTTATTTTTTGGTTTTACTACGTCATTGTCCACATGCAGCCATTTGTTACAGAATAGCTTTGACAGAGTGTTAGACACCTTCTGCGACTTCATTCAAATTCCTCTGGATAGCGAAGGTAAACGTTGGTATATTAAATCGCACCAACTAAGAAGATTTTGGGCCTACGCATTTTTTTACAAAATGGGCTTAGGCGAACTCAGCACAATCGGTTGGTATTTGGGACACTCTGAAACCGAACATACTTGGGCATACATCTTGGAGTCCTTCGATGGGAAAGATAAAGAGCTTCAACAAGTAAAAGCGTCATACGCAGCAGATGTTTTACAAAACAAGCACCCAGCCTCAATATTAAATAAATCAGCCATTTCGGAACTTAAAAATCTAGTTTTAGTACATTTCAATAAAAAACATATCAAGTTTGTTGAAAAATATGAACTAGAAAATTTTCTTGAAAATTTGATTTCTACAGATAAGTTTGACGTGCAACCCAAGTTTATCCGAGATACAAATGGATCAGATTATGACCTAATTTTTCTCTTAAATAACAATGGATAAATTGAAACATGACAACTAATGCTCCCAAACATCGCATTGATGCTCAGAAATACAATGAACTCTCATTACAAGCAAGAATTAAAGGGCTTCAATTTGCCATTAGGACTCCAGAAAAGGCAAACATCGAGCTTGTTAAAGCTTGTAAATCTCAATCAAAGTTAGCAAAACTAAGATTAGACATACTGGATATCAATCCGATGTCTTTAAACACGTTGAAGGTGGCGTCAAATCGAATATTAAATAATGGCTTCAATGAAATTGATACTTTGCGTAAACAATTATTAGATACCTATGAAAATTACTTAAGAAATATTAACCATACTAAAAATAGAAACACTAAATCAAGCTATCAAGAAAGAATTTCCATTCAAGAAAAAGCTGAACAAAATTTGATTAATAGCCTTGTTTTTATCACTGATAAATATTCAGAACTATTAAACCTATATCGTAGGCATTTACAGAAAGTAAAAGATGGCAATGTAAACATCAACAATGAGATACGAATTCTAGAGCAGCATATTAAGAGGTTTGGTGAGCCTGGCACACCTGCACTGACAGTTGTTAAGGACGTTCAAATTGAATCAAAGTAGTAAATTATATTTACTGAGCTCCAAAGAGTTTCAATTGCCTGCAATTGTTTTACCTGATGGCAAGGTTAAATATAAAGCTGCGCCGAATATACCCATACTTTCATGGCCGAATGGTCTTGTATGTTGGCCTGTCACATTGTACATAAACAACAAGTATAAGTCGGGTTTAAGCTCGTTAAACAGCGGAGGTACTTTACTAACGTATGCAAAAAATATAAGCCCATTTATCAGATTTTGTCATGAAGAAATGATTTCATTTACCAGCATGGATGATAATAGATTTGCCAATTTCATGGGAAAAATCAACGATCAAATGACCGTTGACAGGAAGGGAACCTTAAGCCACTCAAGAAAAAGCAATCAAGTATTAAACATAGGCAGAAGAGTTCTGGACTTTTTATTTTGGTACCAAGATTTCTTCTTAAGTCAGAAATTAATTGGTGAAGCGCATGAAAATTGCAATATAACCGTTTACAAAAAAGAACATCAAGTTCAAGGCCGATCCATGGTCTATTGGACTCACACGTCATTTCCAACACGAAATTCAGAGGAAATACGGCAACCGGTAAATACGGATGATTTAGAGAGGTTATTCATATCGAATATTCATAGTAATAACACTAGATATGTTATAAGAAGGCGTGCAGCTATGCTTCATTTAGCTAGAGCGACTGGAGCGCGACGTATTGAGATGTCGAAATTATCTGTTCAATCAATTCTCCAAGCATACGAAGTTGGTATCTTAAATATCACTTCAGCGAAATCTCGAAATCGCGAAAAAATCAGATCAATTCCAGTTCTAAAATCAACTCTGGAGCCAGTCGTTTCATTTATAAATGGAGCCCGTACTAATATTATTAGAAATACTATAGGCATTAATAATGATTGCGGATTTCTATTTGTATCTCACAATGGTAAAAAACTGTCAGCGGATACATTGACAAATGAAATGCATGATTTAGCAGTATTATCAAATTTAGAATCTCGTGTATGCCTTCATATGTTCAGGCATAGATACTTTACTGATATGGCTTATAACTTTTTGCTTGGTATAAGAGAGTTTGCTGAGAGAAGAGAGTTAACGGCGCCATCAGAGCAAATTGTACTGCATCAAATGCGCAGCCTTTCCCAACACGAAAGCAATCATACGCTCATGAGATATATTCATATGGCTTATAAGGAATCTAAAGCCTGGGATATAGGCCAGTCAATATGGAATCTCAGTAAAATTCATGAGAGTATGGATTTGACGATAAATGAAATCAAAGAGTCATTGCATAAGAATAAAGAAGATATTAATCATAATGTAAATAAATTGGAAAAAATGCTTAGTCTTTGGAAGGAGGAACTTCATTCAAATGAAATGTCCCAATCTCAATATAATCAATTGTTAATTTAAAAAACCTGTTAAGTTAAAGAGGTCAAGATTGGCTTAATCGACGTGCTAAGTATGGAAATTGATAAATCAATAAACGTCTCATCAAATATCCATCAAATCTTTTGTTGTAACACCTAAGGTTTGAGCAAGTCGGCAGATGTTTAACAACGCAATATTGCGAATACCTCGTTCGACACCACTCAAATAACTTCGTGCAACGCCACTCTCAATGGCAAGTTTCTCTTGGGACCAGCCAAGTTCCTTGCGTAGATTAGCCAATCGCTTTCCAAAAAGAATGCGTGGGTCGGTACTTTCAATAATTTTAGAGTCATTCATAGGGTTAATCCTATTAAATGAACCTTTATAAGGCCACGCTATATGAGTGACATTTTTAATATTTCAGCTTAATATTTCATTCCTTTCATATTTTAGAACTCGACTAAGTCATGAATAAATACCTGCTAAATGCCAAGCTTGCCCATCTATCTGAAGTTGAAGTTGATCTTCTGATTAACCGTTATTATGAAGGCGAAAAAATTGCCTCATTGATTGCTGAATTCAATATTGACTGTAAGCCAAATACTTTTGCTGGCATTTTGCCTTTTGTCATTCACGCAGATCAAGAATGTCCAAATTGTGGAGCAATAATGGGCAGGCGTTTGTCCTCCAAGTCGACTTACAAGTACGAGCAAAATGTACTTGAATGTAGTCATTGCGAGCACAAGGACACATCTCGATGCACTTGTAATGGTTGTAAGAAGGCAAGGTTAGATGATGAGATCAAGAATCAACAAAAACAAAAATCCCTAATAAAGCAGTATGCCGACTTGTTTGAATGCGGTTCACCCAAGCGAGGAGCAAAAGATCTCTCTTTTCGCGCAGCAGTTTTTTTACTCGCACTAGTCAGAACATGCGAGTTAAATGAGGATGGTTCATATGGAGAAATTAACAGAAGTGCTATACCTTTGACTCCTAATGGCGGCATCTTCAAAGAGATGCTGAAATTTTTAATGGGGAGCAAGCTAATAGGCCCCTCTAAAAACTCTGCACTAAAAGCATTCTCTTTTGAACATGGCGTAATTGCTTCGATGGATTTCAGCTTAATAGATTGGAAGTTACATTGCAAAAATCCTAATTTACTAATTTCAGAAATTGAAGATTATGGCCTTAACGTTAATTGGCCTAAATGTTGGAGTGAAGATGATGTTGATGATTTAAGGCGTGAACTGGCATTAGCGGAGTGCAAGGAATTTTATGAACACTGCCTTTCACAACGTAGCTTTCGTTACGTTGATGGTCCCGCAATTGACACCATGCTACTCAATTTGTTGCGAGACTATTCCGTCACACAATGTTGTTATTTTATATGGAAGGGAGCGCAACAAGCATCTGACTTTAAAGTGAGATCTAATGTAAATTCAAAACATGCGGCCAACTACATGTCTGGAGCATGTCAGCGATGGGCAGACAAAGCTAGATCTGAAAATTGGGAAATAAAGGGATTTGGTAGAAATTTTGATCTGCCAAGAAGCATGCTTAGTTATGTACTTTATGACGTAATGCTAAAAATTGGGGAAAAGGGATTTACTGACCCTATTAGTAAATTTTGCTTGTCATCAGAATGAGTAAATTCAACAGTAAAGCACTCTGATAGAGACACAAAACGCTTAACAGGAAATCGGCTCTAGTAAATGGACAAATGAAGCTCTCTAAAGCAGACTTTGAAGTTCGGGGCTTCCGACCCATAGGAGAGATTCGATACCAAAAAAATCTCCAGAATGAGCTGACCCCAAATGTTGGGCATTAATCTAGCTTTTCTATCCCCATTAACTTAAGTACATGCTTTTCGTAGATTGGATCTGAGCTACCTTTTTTCATTTTATAGATAAAGTATTTCTCAAAAGCAATCTTGGCCAAATGAACCCATTTCCCTTTTTTTATCCAATTTGTATTACGCGGAGGTATCTGCGGTAAAGCCACAAAAATAGCACCCGTATCGCCCATATCAGCAATACAAATTGCATTCCAACTAGCTTTTGCATCAGCAACCTTCCCAGATAAATCTGCTGCAATGTTGTGTACGATGGCAGTAACCATAGATTCAATCATGTAGCCAGTTTTAGGCGCTCCAGTTGGTACTGGGGTAACTTCAACTGGTGGTATAGCCACGCAAACACCCGCTGCAAAAATATTGCGGTATTTTGTGCTACGCTGATTCTCATCGATCAATACAAAACCACGAGGGTTGCATAAACCTTCAACAGCAGCCACTGGATCCACACCTTTAAATGCGGGTAGCATCATGGAGAATTTAAATGGCAATTCGTGCTCCTTGACAACATTGCCATGCAAATCATGTTCCGTCACAAACATCTTATCTGCTTCGACTTTAGTAACCTTTGCATTGGTAATCCACTTAATATCATTATGTCGATATTCTGACTCCAGCATTCCTTTGGAGTCACCTACACCACCCAAGCCCAAATGTCCGATATATGGTTCACTGGTGACATAGGTAATCGGCACTTTGTTGCGCTTCTTTTTTTTACGCAAATCTGTGTTCATAATAAAGGTGAACTCATACGCAGGGCCAAAGCAACTAGCGCCTGGCATCGCGCCAATAATGACAGGGCCAGGCTCTTTAAGAAACTCCTGATAAGCCTTCCAGGTTTTTTCAGCATGATCTACCGAGCATATAGAATGGGTATATCCACCGTTAGGTCCTGAGCCTGGTACTTCATCAAAGGATAACTTGGGCCCAGTAGTGATTACCAAGTAGTCATAGTTAAGCTGATCTCCATTGGCTAATTGCAAGGTGTTATTGTCAGCATCTATCTGCGTTACCGGTTGGGCAATAAAATTGATGCCTTTCTTTTCAAGATAAGGACGAATCGGGAAAGTAATTTTTTCACGTTTACTCCATCCCACCGCTAACCATGGATTGGAAGGCACAAATTGAAAGTAATCCACCGCATTCACTACAGTAATTTTATGTTCTTTGCCAATTTCAGCTTTTAATTCATAAGCCGCAGGCATTCCACCAATACCAGCGCCCATTATTACGATATGTGCCATCTTCTCACCCCTACCTACTGATTAGTTATTTTGTTGATTTTAATTATTCAGCCTGCCTTACTACCAATACTGCATTCACTTCCAACAACCGTTTTTCATCTAATATGCCTGCCGTTGCTGCCAAGCTCAGATAGGACAATAACATTTGATAACGTGCTCTAAAAAGCTGAGTGCGGGTACTATGAAAATCTTGCTCCGCATTGAGTTCATCTAAAATCGTACGGTCACCAACTTCTCGACCTAGCTTAGTAGCATCCAACTTCACTTTAGAAGAATATAAGGCCTGCTCCATTGCTCTAACTTTTCCTTTACCTACTGAAACACCTAACCATTCAGTGCGTGCTTGCTGGCCGGCACGCAGCCTGATTACCTCAGTCTCATCCATTGATTGCTGTTCTAAAGCTACAGCTTCTTCGTATTTAGCGTTCCGCATACCACCAGTGAATAATGGCATGGTCAACTGCACACCAACGCTTACGGCATGATTGCTGAGTGTTGAGTCATTGTTACTACCACGTAAGTCCGCACCCCCTGCCTGTGCAATGAGACTAAGTACGGGCGAATTTGAAAGTCGATATTTATCAATTTCGTCATGTGCGATACCCTGCTGAATTTGCTGCATATGTAGATAAGGGCTATTGCTTTGCGCCAATGCTAGCCAGTCCTTCAGTGCTCCTTCATTTAATTGCTGCAAATTACTTTGATCGGCAAGCCTCGCCAGAACATCCCCATTATTTCCTGTTAAGTCAGTCAATGCGGCCTGCGCTAATTGAAGATTGCTTTCAACCTCTAGCTCTTGCGCAACCAGAGCATCTTCACGTGCTTGCGCCTCATGTGTGTCAATAATCGCAACATCACCTTCAGCAAACCTACCTTTAGCCACGGCTAAAGCCTGACTAACTGCTAGGCGTTGCTTTTTAAGTGCCACCAGAGAATCTTCCGCAAGCAATACGTCAAAGTAAGCTTTAGCCACGCGTAAAATCAGCCCCTGCTGTTCAGCACTAAGCTTTATATTGGCAAACTCTGCTTGTTTATTCAATTGCTGTGCCTGGGTGGCGAGCTCGGCGTTATACAGCGGTTGTTCAGCGCGGATATTCCAATGCAGATCTACGCCATTATCAGTTTGAGTGATAAAACTAGCGTTGTTATATGGTCCACCCATACCAGGAGCGGAAAACTGTGCATTCCCAATTTTATTATATGCATTGACCATGCCTGTGCCAGCTGAAGCGTTCACTTGTGGCAGTTTAAGCGCTTTAGCTTGTCCGATTCTAGCCCTACCCACCACGACACCTGCACGCGCTGCACTAAAGCTGGGATCTTTATTTTGCGCAGCCTGCCAAGCATCCATTAAGTCCAGTGCATAGACTGATTGACTAGTGATAGCCAGTGTCAGTGCCAATAGGTAAGCGTGTGAGCGCCGCTTAAGATTAAGCATAATCAGTAGGCCTTCGAATTTTCATTTACAACCAAAAGACTAGCAGCCACTAGGTACGCCAAGTTTACGTAAGATGTTTTCCATCAAACACCAATTGGTTAGTCCACTTTGAAAAAGATTTAATCCAATAAACGCCGTAAATAGCAACCAATACTGGCTAACATAGAATGGACTGCCGACCACACCCAATACTAAGGATAGTAGTATTAATAAGCCAGCAAATATGCGAACAAGTTTCCAAGAAGTCATGACATTTCTCCTAATATATTTAATTGTATTTATGTTGATAAGCCACGAAATACAGCAGTGGAATAATAATCAGCGTCAATAAGGTTGATACAAAAATACCGAAAATCAGCGAAATAGCGAGTCCATTAAAAATGGGATCGTCGAGTATAAAAAATGCACCTAACATCGCCGACAGGCCAGTCAACACTATTGGCTGAGCGCGAGTGATGGCTGAGTTAATAACGGCTTGTTTAAAAGGCTTACCAGAGGCCACTTCCAAATTAATGAAATCGACCAGTAGTATGGAGTTGCGTACGATAATCCCAGCTAGTGCAATCATGCCTATCATTGACGTGGCCGTATATTGTGCTCCCAACAATGCATGACCAGGCATAACACCAATGATAGTCAAAGGGATTGGTGCCATAATAATGAGGGGCGTTAGGTACGATCCGAACTGAGCAACTACTAGGAGATAAATTAGAATTAGGCCAACCGCATAGGCTGCGCCCATATCTCGGAAGGTTTCATAAGTGACTTGCCATTCCCCATCCCATTTAATCGCGTAGCCACGTTGATTATCAGACGGTTGCTGAATGAAGAACTCACCTAACTTTGCCCCTGATGGTGTTGTTATTTCATTCACAGCTTTGCGCATGCCAAACATTCCATACAATGGACTATCAAGCTTACCGGCCATATCACCCAGCACATAATTCACTGGCAATAAGTCTTTGTGATAAATGGGCTGCTCGCGCAGACTATCTTCAATACTTACTAACTCTCTTATCGGCACCAAGTTACCGCCCGCAGTTGTTACGGACAATTTCAGTAGGTCCTCGATATCACCTTGGGCTGACACAGGCAATCTTAGGCGTGTACCAGCAGGATATTTAGTCCCATCATGAAGATAAGTCACATCTTCTCCAGCTAACCCAGTGCGCAAAGTGCTGACAATAGCCGCTTGCGAAACACCAAGTAACGCAGCCTTTTTCTTATCAACCACTAGGGCTATCTTTTTAGCATCAGCAATGCCGCTATCATCAGTATCTACAACGCCTGCTGTAGTATCGAATACTTGTCGAACTTGTCTTGCTAACTGCAAACGAGTGCCATCGTCAGGTCCATATATTTCAGCGACCAATGGAGAAATGACTGGTGGGCCTGGAGGCACTTCTACCACCTTCACTTTAGCGCCCATTGCATGCGCAATCTTCTGCAATTCAGGCCTTACCCGACCGGCAATAATATGACTCTTATCGCTTCTATGGTTTTTATCAACTAGGTTTACCTGAATATCGCCGACAGACCCACCACTACGCAAGTAATACTGACGAACCAATCCATTAAAGTTAATCGGTGCTGCAAGGCCAACATATGCTTGATAATTACTAACTTCCGGCACATTCGATAAATAAGCCGTCATTTTATGTAACACACTTGCAGTGGTTTCAGCCGGCGTGCCAGCAGGCATATCGACCACGACTTGAAACTCAGACTTATTATCGAATGGCAACATTTTGAGTACCACTAACTGTGCAACCGGTAATGCAAGCGACAACAGAATCAATAGCAACACACCCAAGCCCAATTTCCGTCTATTTTTCTGTCCATCACGCTCACTTAAGAATGGCGTAAACATACGAGTAAATAGCGGTGCAATGCGTTTGGTCATCGCGTCCTGTGTGTGGCCATGTCGCAACCATAAACGAGATAGCCAAGGCGTGATAATAAAAGCCACCGCCAAAGAAATAAGCATACCCATACTAGCGTTAATCGGTATCGGGCTCATGTATGGACCCATTAAACCACTGACAAATGCCATTGGCAATAAAGCCGCAATGACTGCTAAAGTAGCTAATATCGTCGGTCCGCCAACTTCATCAACAGCAACTGGAATAATGTCGGTGAGTGGTGCTTCAGGTTTTAGCTTCATATGGCGATGGATGTTTTCTACAACCACAATAGCGTCATCAACCAAAATCCCAATAGAGAAAATTAGAGCGAACAATGAAACGCGATTAAGTGTGAAGCCCCACGCCCAAGATGCAAACAAGGTCGCCATTAGGGTTAATACGACGGCCGTGCCGACAATTGCTGCCTCACGTTTACCTAAGGCAAAGAACACCAACATAACCACCGCTGATGTTGCAAATATAAGCTTATGGATAAGTTTCTGTGCTTTATCGTTAGCCGTTTCACCGTAGTTACGCGTTATTTTTACTTCGACGCTAGCCGGTATTAGTACATTCTTTAAACTGTCTATTTGCTTTATCACAGCATCTGCTACTGCCACTGCATTTTGACCTGGCTTTTTAGTGACAGTCATACTGACTGCTGGATATTCAGCAGCATTATGGGCTTCGCCAAACCATACATAGCGCTCAGCTGACGGTGGGCCGTCATGAATTTGTGCGACTTCATTTAAGTAAACTGGGCGACCTTCATGTAATCCTACAACTAGTTCGGATATATCTTTTGCATCAGTAAAATACTTACCCACTTCAACAGCTATAGATTGATTGGTGTTGGTTACATCTCCTAACGGAGCCCCTAGATTGGCTGCCTGCAATGAACGTCGCATATCCGCAACACTAATTCCAGCATTGGCCATGCGTACTGGATCTATATCAATATTGACCGCGCGGCCTGGCCCGCCAAGTGTTGCAACTTCACGCGTGCCTTGCACGTGCTTAATCTCTGCCTCAAGTCCGTGCGCTACTTGCTCTAACTCAAAAGCTCCCTGTTGATTATTTTTACTGTACAAGGTTGCAGTGAGTATAGGTACGTCATCTATGCCTTTAGGCTTAATGATTGGATCACCAACACCTAAATTTTTGGGGAGCCAATCTTGATTAGATTGGATTGTGTTATATAAACGTACGAGGGCTTCTGTGCGTGGCACACCTACTTGAAACTGTACCGTAATGACTGCCATGCCTGGTCGTGATACTGAAGTCACATGTTCAACATTGGCAATTTGCGCTAGGACCTGCTCAGCTGGCACCGACACCATCTGCTCTACATTTTTAGCGGAAGCGCCAGGAAATGGAATCAACACATTTGCCATGGTCACATTAATCTGCGGCTCTTCTTCGCGTGGCGTTACTATCACTGCAAATAAACCCAGCAATAGTGCAACTACTGCCATTAATGGTGTAATTTGCGCCGTTTGAAAATAACGTGCAATTCGTCCAGAGATGCCCAATTGGTAGTTATCTTGTGCTGGTGGTTTTGTAGACACGTGTATTCCTACTTATAGTTCGCAGCGGCAATTGGATCTTCTGCTAAGGTTTCACCAAGTTGCAACCCCGCAAAAACTTCAACATTTTCACCTTGTATACGCCCAAGTTTAACTTGCCTTAATTGCGGCCTACCTTGTGCATCAAGCACATAGACTGCTACCAATTCACTCCGCTTAATTACGGCTTTAATTGGTATATAAAGCTGGACTTTGCCTTCTTCACTATTTAATGGCAACGTAGCGCGGGCAAACATTCCTGGGGCGATAGTTTTGAGATTTTTTGGTAGAGCTAAACGTAACTTCACCGTATTGGTAATCGGATCTACGGTTGGCAAAACTGTATATTGGGTAATGTTCAAAGTATTTTCAGCCATTTTGGCAGCACCAACCACCACTTTAACCGTTCCTTGCTGCTTAATTAGCGCCAACTGACTTTGCGGTACATTGACGACTACACGCATTTCGCTAGCATCGTACATTCTAACCAACGGTTGTCCTGGCAATGCCATATCACCTGCTTCAACTAACACTTCAGACACCACGCCAGCATACGGCGCATTAATGCTATGTAATCCACTTTGTACGCCAGCTATCCCTGCTTGGGCTAATTGTGACTTAGTTTGTGCCACCGCAGTTTTATAATCGGACTCTGCTCGATCTAATGCAGCTTGACTGATATATTGCTTTTCAAACAAGTGACGCTTCCGCTCATACTCTTTACTTGCAGCATCTAGTTGCGCTTGTGCGGCTGAGGTTTGAGCTTGATTGCTTAGCGCTTGTTGTGTTGCCATTCGAGCATCAACCCGTGCAAGCAATTGACCTGCTTTCACGTAATACCCAACTTTAACTGGAATAGCCGTGATGCTGCCTGTAACCTGAGAGGAAATCAGACTGGTCTTTACAGCCTCAACAACACCTTCGACAGTAGCAGTAGACTCACCACTTGTTTGGCTAACTTTTGTCGTGACTAAGGGAGTAGCATTAGCTAAAGTAGACAGGCCTAATAATAAAACAAACTTCCATGGGCTAGATTTAATCAACTGCTATTCCTTTTAAAGTCTGTTAAATTTTATTTTTTAAAATTACAGAGTACACTTTGAGCGCTATGCAAACAAGCTATATATAACTATATATTCATACAACTTTATAGTCAACATTAATTGACCGTGTATAATATTGATATTATCAAAGCTGGAATAAAGTATGAGCAAACTAGATGATCGCGCATTAATATATGTAGCTAAGTATTTCAAAGCGCTCGCAGAACCAATGCGACTAAAGGTATTAAACGCGCTTCAAGATGGCGAAAAAAATGTGAGCCAATTAACTGAAATATCAGGGGGTACTCAAGCCAATATATCAAAGCATTTATCAATGCTTGCTGATAGTGGACTAGTAAAAAGAGAGGCTCGCGGCACTAGCGTCTATTACAGCATTGCCAATCCTAGCGTTTATGAGCTTTGCGAATTGGTCTGCGGCCAAGTAGCTGACCACATGACTTCGGAAGCTGATATAAAAATGATGTTCGCTACGCCGCAATCAATATAAAACGCATTACTTTGCGTTAACTAGAGTAAATTCATATGTTAATTGACTGGAATAATTTCACGCCCTGGTCTGCGATTTCTGGCGGTGTAATGCTCGGCATAGCCTCAGCCTTATTCATATTACTAAATGGGCGGATAGCTGGTATTTGCGGCATACTGGGCGGCCTATATAGGCCACAACGCAATGATATAGGGTGGCGCGTGGCCTTTATTATCGGGTTAATTCTTGCTCCTCTAGCCTGGGCCACGGTTAACACTCTCCCAAATATCAATATTGAAGCTAGCAACAGTCTTTTAGCTATATCAGGACTTATTGTTGGCATTAGTACACGTTATGGTTCCGGCTGCACAAGCGGTCATGGCGTATGCGGCATATCACGTTTATCACCACGTTCAATTATTGCAACATTAGCTTTTATGGGCACTGGTTTTTTAACGGTTTTTATTGTCCGGCATGTTCTAGCCGTTTAAATTAGGTACAACAGTTCAATGAAAAAACATTTAGGACAAATTTATTCGCTATTTTTCTCAGCATTAGCGGGACTTATTTTCGGGCTTGGCTTGGTACTTGCTGGCATGGCTAACCCAGCTAAAGTGCTAGCTTTTCTTGACCTCGCGGGATTGTGGAATCCATCACTCGCGATTGTAATGGGTAGCGCTATCTTTGTAGGGGTTGTAGCATTTAGTATCGCTAAAAAGCGTACATATAGCCTGCTAGGATTATCGATGAATTTGCCAACATCACGCATCATTGATCAACGCTTAGTTCTTGGTGGCCTTGCGTTTGGAGTAGGTTGGGGTTTATCTGGCATATGTCCAGCACCAGCATTTGTGTTGCTAGGTTTTGGCAGCATTAAAGGCGCTGTTTTTGTTGGATTTATGTTGATTGGCATGGGTATCTATGAACTAATTGAAAGCTACCGTAACTCAGAAAAAATAAAACTGGCGCGGCAATCAAGAAAGTAACGAAAGGCAAATTATCATGACCACTTCAGATCCAAGAATATTTTTTGCAGCAGAGCGCACATTGCTTGCTTGGGTAAGATCTGGCATAACAGTGATGGCGCTAGGATTTGTAGTCGCTAAGTTCGGCATGATCTTAACGCTACTCTCTGCATCCAGTTTTACTTTAAGACAACTGCATCAAAACAATGGGCTCTCTAATGTGTTTGGTATTACGTTGGTGATTATTGGCGCTACAATTACATTGGGAGCCCAGTTAAACCACCATCTATACGTGAAAACACTTCCGCCAGAGGATGTGCCCAAGTTAGCCATTAAATGGCTGGCTTCTTTGTTGACATTCTCTATTGTATTTGTTGGCGTGCTTCTGGCTTTTTACCTCGCTTCAGCTTAATTTAAACCACCGGTGAATGGCAATACACCAGCAAAGGCCGATGAGGACGATAATAAAATTGATAGTGTAAATAATAGTTTTCTCATGTCTGCGCTTCCTTTTTTAACTGTATTGGGCATAAATCATATAATAATTTGATTGAAATGCCATACTAAGTTGACGTGACATTTACATATTTTTATATTTAAGACTTTAAGTTCTTACACTACTTTTTTGTGCTCACTGGACTCCCCCCCCAATTTAGTAGCCTGTAAGAAAAAAGCGAAGATTTTCCCTTCGCTCTTTTTAGAACATTATTTTATATTGAAGACTTACTCAGCAGGAACAAAGTCTGCAAGTGGAGTCACGGCAGCCTCATCGACCGCAGCAATTTCAGGTAATGCTTCATCAGCATAGGCAACAGGTACAGCATTTAAAGCAAATGTAGCGAGTAACAAAACTAATACTTTATTCATTATCTTCTCCTAATTTTTTTGATGAAAATTCTGTTAATAATGCCCACTAAGCTTTTGCAAGAGTCGCTCAAAGTAAATTATTGCCTTAGTAATGCACACGTAAGATTATGCTCTTTTTTGTAATGAGCACAATAAGTCCTTTTAAACTACCGGGAATGTCCGCTTCGGGTCGGTAGTGACGAATTTCAACGGCTGCTCTCGGGATTCAGATATATAAATTGTTTGCCTATTTTTTGCTAAGCTGAGTCGCAAGAAATTTAAATCAAACGGCATTAAAATAAATTAGTGTTATCTAGAAAATTGAGATGCCTATCTATAACTGCCAAAAGATTAGGTTTGAAAGGAGCCCTACAAGTAGCTGGCTGCCTATTAAATTTAGTTTAGATCCTTTACTTCTTTAGATTCTCATCCGACTTCTTAGACTCATCTGGCAATAATTCAATCATTTCTTGCAGCAAATCAATTGAAACCACTTTATTAAAAATCACGCTATCTGCACTGCCGTGTTGTTTAGCACCTTTTAATGATACATCTCCAAAGCCCCTCAATTTCATATCAAGTTCTGAGAGCTTAAGCCCATCATTTGTAGCTGCTACTGCACTTAATCTTGACATTGTATTTTCTTTAATGGGTAAGGGGATGTATAAATAACAAACACCGTAGCCCCCATGCCTACTTAATCGACCACGCAACTGATGTAACTGTGCTACTCCAAATCGCTCAGCATGGACAACTATCAGACCTCTTAACCCATTGATGGTTAAACCTACTTCTAGAACTGTAGTAGAGACCATAACACTCGCCCTACCTTCTTTTATATCATCCAAACTTTGCTTTGCTTCGGCATCAGGTGTATCACTATGCATAATGCGAACTTTACCTGGAAACAACTTTTCCCATTTGACTGCAACCTCTTGAACAGAAGGCATTGGATGCACATCATCATCCAAATCTATTTTTTGCTCTTTTCTTGGACAAACAATTAAAAGACTACTCCCTGAATTTACCAACTCTTTAACATGCTGTACCATTTTTTTGGCAGACTCACGATTGACAATGTAGGTGTTGATATCTTGGACACAATGCCTTTTAGTTAATTTAATAACATTTACCGACCCGTAACTTAACATTGCTTGAGTTCTAGGAATAGGCGTTGCACTGAGCTCAATTAGGTGAGTCTTATCGTTTGCCAAAAATCTCCTTTGCTCAACACTAAACCTATGCTGCTCATCAACCACACAGATATCAAGATGCCCAATTTCCCGAAAAAGTAGAGCTGTCGTTCCAACCAAAATATTTTGATTCGTTAAATCCTTTTGAGTTTTTTTTCCAACCAATAACACAGGTACTTCAGGCCACATACTCACAAGTTCTTCATAAGCCTGTAAAGCCAATCTTTCATTTGGCAACAAGATAGCCACTCTAGCCCCAGCCTTGCACGCTGCCACTACTGCAACTTGATAAATAATTGACTTCCCCATACCCACATCACCATTAATTAATGTGGTCGATGTATATGGCTTTGAAAAAGCATTAACCAAGTGCTCAATTCCACTCTCCTGCTCTTCTGTTAGGCCAAATGGAATGCTTTTAAGTAAGCCTTTCCAAGATAGACATTGAATTGACATCCTAGGAATTTCTGGCAGCTTAGTAGCGATTCTTAAGTGATATACAGAGATAATGGCGGCCACACGTTCTAAAACTTTATGTGCAGTAAAAGCCTCCTCTTCAGTATCTGGGTAATGAGCTTTATATAAAATGTCCTTCAATGTCATTAAAGGACACTGCAACACCTCTCTAACTTTCTGCTTTGAAATTACTGCATTCAATATTTCTCTCAAATGTTCCGATGCAACGTCTAGGCTATCAGGCAATAATTCAAATATAAGTTTTCGGGCATTGTCTGATGACAACCGGCCTGAAACTCCAGGATAAATTGGCACTAACTTATTCAAAAAATGCTCTTCTAATAAGATAGGTTCATTTAAGTATATTCGCCCATTAACATGGGAAACTGTTGCTTTGATAATTACTCGTTCAGGTGAACTTTCTAATGCCGCTTTGAAGGTTTTAGATTCACCAAAAAAAGAAAAACTAACTTTTCTATTACTAAAGTCAGATATTGATCCTTTGTTATATGGAACTCTTTTGCCTCCATTGCGACCAGGCCTCCATTCCGTCTGAAAATCACCAATATATTTACCAATGAAAACTACTTCATTATTAGATAAATTAATAAGACTAAAATCTTCAATCACATTTCTGCAATCCATAAATCCAGTTGGTAAATACAAAGGAACTTGCCAGCATTCCTCCAGACCTGCATACTTGAGTCTACCTAAATTTATAGTTTTGGTTGGTTTAATTAATGACAAGTTCCCCCCCCAAATCTATCATCTAGGGAAACTATGACGGTTGTCGCTACTAGCAACTGTATATCACCGGCAGAAAACGCCGCCATAACTGCCTGCTTTTCTGCTGACTTCATGCGGCCGTGCACTAAGCCCAATGCTAACTCTGGAAATTCAGTTTGCATTAAGGCGTAGGTATCGTTTGCCGTTTGTAACTGCAAGATCTCAGATTCTTCAATGAGAGGACATACCCAATAAGCTTGATTGCCTTCTATGCATGCCTTATGCACCCGTTGCAGAATTTCCTCTCGGCGTGCATCCGATACCAGCTTGGTGGCGATAGGTGTGCGCCCCGGTGGCAACTCATCAATAATGGAAACATCTAAATCAGCGTAATAACTCATGGATAGAGTTCGCGGGATTGGTGTTGCCGTCATCATTAACTGATGTGGTTCTGGCTGACCTTTTTGACGAAGCGCCAATCGCTGTTGTACACCAAAGCGATGTTGCTCATCAATAATAGCCAAACCTAAATTTTTAAATTCCACCGCCTCCTGAAACATCGCATGTGTGCCAACAACGAGTTGGGCTTCGCCACTGGCAATGGCACGAAGCGCTTCAGTCCGCTCCTTCTTTGATTGACCGCCAGTAAGCCAACCAATACGTATATTGAGTGGCGTTAACCACCCCAATATTTTCCTAAAATGTTGTTCAGCTAAAATTTCTGTTGGCGCCATCAAAGCGACTTGCCAACCACTTTCCAGGCTTTGCAAAGCAGCCATGCAGGCAACAATCGTTTTTCCGCTTCCAACATCACCTTGCAATAACCTTTGCATTGGATGTGCTTCCGTTAAATCACGCTCAATTTCCAATGCCACTTTTTGCTGCGCTCTGGTTAACGCAAACGGCAGGCTTTTAAGTAAAGCAGAAACTAATTTTTTTGATGGCGTAAATTGTGGTGCATTAACACTGCGACGTTTTTTGTAATGTTTACGCATTGAAAGTTGTTGTGCAAGCAATTCATCAAAAGCCAGGCGTCGCCAATGGGGCGTTGTTTTTTCTTGCAAAGCAAGCAAATTAACATCGGGTAACGGGTGATGCAGGGCCTGAATACTTTCGGCAAAACTAGGAAGGTCAAATCCTTGATACACCATTTTGGGAAGAGTTTCACCTAGTCGGTTTTGGGCCAAAGCCAAAGTAATTGCTTTACGTAAACTACCTTGAGTTAAACCAGCCACACTTGGGTAAATGGGTGTTAAGGTTTCGATCACTTTGGTTTCTGAACCGACGGCTTTGCAAGTTGGATGCACCATCTCATAACCAAAAAAACCGCTGCGCACTTCACCGAATACTCGCAACTTTGCGCCGACTTTAAGTGTTGAAATTTGGCTGGGGTAAAAATGTAAAAAACGCAGCGTAATCTGACCACTAGAATCTTCGAGTCTAGCCATTAAAGCTTTACGTGGCTTATAGGCAACTTCGGCGTGCGTAATTTCACCTTCTACTTGTGCCGACTCCCCCACCCGCAGATCACGCACTACGCTAATATGGGTTTCATCAATATAGCGCAAAGGCAAATGTAATAATAAATCCTGTATCGAACTGATACCGAGCTTATGCAAATTGGCTAACAGTGGCTTACTAAAAACCTTAATCTCAGTAAGCTCTGTCGTTTCAGACACTTTGGTCACAAGGTCGCTTAGGATGGCTAATCTAAGATTACCATCACACCATCGGCTTCAACTAAGGCGCCGCGTGGCAATGAGGCAACCCCCACGGCAGCGCGGGCAGGATATGGCTGTTCAAAGTACTCTGCCATAATAGTGTTCACCATAGCAAAATGCTTTAAATCCGTCAGGAAAATGTTAAGTTTTACCACGTCATTTAGTGAGCCGTTTGCCGCCTCAGCAACCGCCTTTAGATTACTAAATACCCGATAGACTTGAGCTTCTATGCCATCTACCATTTGCATGCTGACTGGATCTAGACCAATCTGACCAGATAAGTACACCGTACGGCCAACTTTAACTGCTTGAGAATAAGTACCGATGGCCGATGGTGCACCGTTAGTTTGAATAATTTTTTTGCTCATGGCTTTTATCTTAAAGTAAGTGTAAATTCTAAAAAAGTTTTAATATATTTTTATTGCGTTGTTGGTTTAGAAGTATTGCCTACCAAGCTTCCTTTAGTGCGATTTATACGCACTACATCAGGTATTTTACGTAAACCACGCATTAATTCAGCTAAATGAATACGATTTCTGACCTGCACCGTAAAATACAGATTGGCATAAGCACTGCCGTCAGCTTCTTCTACGCTGACATTGTCAATGTTCGAGCCTGCATCTGCAATACCACTGGCAATTTTTGCCAGCATTCCTGGCTGATTGGCCACGGTCAGATTAAGATTAGTTTTAAATAGGCGCTGGTTTTCTGGCTCCCACTCCACATCTAGCCACTTATCTGGATCTAACTTAAATTTACGCACACTTGGGCAATCATGGGTATGAATGACTAACCCCTTATCTTTATTAATAAATCCTAAAATCGGATCGCCTGGAATCGGTCGACAGCACTGAGCAAACTGAACAGCCATGCCCTCTGTACCGCGAATGGTAATCGTGTCTAGGGACATCGCAGGTAATTTGGTATGTTTCTCCAAATGATTGTCCGTCATCGCCAATAATTGGTGTGCAACCATCACATTTTGGCGTTTGCCCAAGCCTATATCAGACAGAATTTCAGATTTACTCTTCACGGCATAATCACGGATTAGCTTTTGCCAATGCACCTCAGTAATACTAACCGGATCAACATGTAAGGCGCGTAAAGCTTGATTAAGCATGCGCTCACCAATATGCGCCGAATCTGTTGATTGTTGTGATTTCATAAATTGGCGAATATGCGCACGCGCGCGGCCGGTAATCACATAGTTCAACCAGGCTGTATTGGGCTTGGCGATGGCACCAGTGATAATTTCTACGTTATCTCCATTATGCAACTCAGTTCGCAATGGCGCTAACTCTTGATTGATTCGCACTGCCACGCAACTATTTCCAATGTCTGAGTGTACTGCGTAAGCAAAATCTACTGCAGTTGCACCTTTAGGAAGAGCTAAAATCTTTCCCTTAGGTGTAAACACATAGACTTCGTCTGGGAATAAATCAATTTTAAGATGCTCAAGGAAGTCTAGTGAATCAACGCTCTCACTTTGAATCTCCAACAATCGTTGCAACCACTGATGAGTTTGTTGTTGCAAAGCGGTGAGTTGGGCATCGCTGGACTTATACAACCAATGTGCTGCGACGCCTGCATCCGCAATATTATGCATCTCACTACTGCGAATTTGCACTTCGATTGGCGTACCAAAAGGGCCAAACAACGTAGTGTGAAGTGACTGGTATCCATTGGCCTTTGGGATTGCAATGTAATCTTTGAATTTACTTGGAATCGGCTTGTAAAGTCCATGCAGCGCCCCCAATGCTAGATAGCAGCTGGGTAAATCTTTAACCACCACTCTAAAACCATATATATCGTAAATTTGTGAGAAATTAGTGCTTTTGCCCGTCATCTTCTTGTAGATGCTATAGAGGTGCTTCTCACGTCCAGAGATTTCTACCTCAATATGGTGATTTTCCATCTGCTGCTTGATAGAATCGAGTATCTTGTTAACCACCTCTTTACGGTTGCCACGTGCGGCTTTAACTGCTTTAGAAATGGCGCTATAGCGCATAGGGTAAAGATATTTAAAGCTTAAGTCTTCAAGCTCTTGGAAAATGTCATTTAAGCCGAGTCGGTTAGCAATCGGGGCATAAATATCTAAGGTTTCTTTAGCGATAAGCTTTTGCTTGTCTGGATTCATCGCTTCCAACGTTTGCATATTGTGCAAACGATCGGCCAACTTCACTAATATTACTCGCACATCTTGCGACATAGCCAACAACATTTTACGGAAATTTTCCGCTTGTGCTTGGCTCGCACTTTGAAATTCTATTTTATCAAGCTTAGTGACACCATCAACTAAGTCAGCTACCTGCTGTCCAAATTTTATTCTAATATCGTTAGTGGTAATGGACGTGTCTTCAACTACATCATGCAACAAAGCAGCCAAAATAGTAGGCACATCCATATGCAAATCCGCGAGTACACAGGCGACTGATACGGGATGCATAATGTAGGGCTCGCCGGTTTTACGCACCACACCGTCATGCGCTTTATAAGCGTATCTATACCCCTCCCAAATTTGATTGATATCTTGGGTTTTGAGATACTTTTTAAGACGTAGACTTAAGGCTGAATCGCTGCTGTCAGCGGGCAACAACGCTGCTGTGGTTGGCTTTAGTGAATCCGCTGGGTTATTTTTTGCGGTTTTTGGCATAACAATTTCAAGACTAAACTACAATTTAACGTTCGCTAAAATCTCTACACCAATTTTTCCTGCAGCAATTTCACGCAATGCGAGTACTGTAGGCTTGTCACGCAAACCTTGAATGTTCACTTGTGGCTCTGCGCCATTGTGAAGCTGACGTGCCCGATAAGCTGCGACTAAAGTCAATTGAAAACGATTTGGGATTTTGTCTAAGCAATCATCTACTGTAATACGTGCCATGATGGTATTTCCTAATGTATATAAAAACGAAATTTAATCAATAGACTGAATAAACTTAAGTGAGCGACTGAATCAAACTCTCATTGCAATGCAATTGAACTGAACTTACAAGGCGATGTGTGCGAATAATTGCCCTCATATCTTGAAGGGCAACCTCGAAGTTGTCATTGATTATAACATAATCAAACTCAGTTACGTGGCGCATTTCTGCCCTCGCCGCTGCAACACGCTTAGCAATCGTTTCTGCACTATCTTGACCTCGACTGTTAAGACGCTGGGTTAAAGCATCCATCGATGGTGGCAATATAAAAATACCAATTGCCTGCGAATACAAGGTTCGAACTTGGGCAGCGCCTTGCCAGTCAATTTCTAAAATAACGTCTGCATCGGCGGCTAAGAGTGCATCAACAGCAGTTCGAGCAGTTCCATACCGTGCACCATGAACCAATGCGCTTTCCAAGAACTGAGACTCATCTAACATACGCAAAAAAGTAGCTTCGTCGACAAAGTGATAATCGATGCCATTGGCTTCACCCGGCCTAGGTTGGCGTGTAGTGTGTGAAATTGAAAGCTTTAAAAGTGGGTCTTCTGCAAGAAGCGCTTTGATTAAGCTGGTTTTTCCTGCCCCAGAAGCTGCGGTAATAATAAAAAGGTTGCCTGTTGTCATGGTGCTATTTTAGTATACATTTGAGTCATTATTTTCATTCAATTACTCTATATTTTGAATCTGCTCACGCATTTGCTCGATCAATACTTTAAGCTCCATAGAAACTTGCGTTGTTTGTACTGACACTGATTTTGAGCCTAAGGTATTCGCCTCACGATTAAATTCTTGCATCAAAAAGTCGAGGCGTTTCCCTGCAGGCGCGTCACTAGCCAATATGCGCTTTACCTCCGATATATGCGCAGTCAGTCGACTAAGCTCTTCATCCACGTCGATACGCTGAGCGAATAACACCAATTCCTGCGCCACGCGTTCTGGGTCGATATTCCTCAAGCTATCTTGTAACTTTGCTTCTAACTTGGCTTGATAGTCTTTACTCAGTGTCGGCAATAAAGGTTTCACTTGATCAACCAAAACTTCAATCTGGGCTAAACGCTCTAGCACCATGGCCTTAAGCTTCTCTCCCTCGCGTGCACGCGAGGCATTTAAATCTTGCAACCCTTGATTAAGCAAACTTTTAACATCCTCTATTAACCCCTCGTGGCCAAGCGTCTCGGTTTGCACAACACCCGGCCAACGCAGTATATCGGCCACACTTAATGCCCGACTTAATGGAAAGTGTTGCTGGGCTTGCGCACTAATAGCTACCAACTGTTCCATCAATTGCTCATCCAACTGTAACGTCTGATTGGATTGTGTGCGCTGAATTAAATTAACTTTACATTCAATCTTTCCGCGGCTTAAATGGCTCCCTATCAATTCGCGTATGGCCGGCTCAAAACTTCTAAGACTCTCATCCAACTTAAAATGTAAGTCTAAATAACGGCTATTCACTGCACGCAACTCCAGAAGCAGCGTAGCATTATTTAAAGTTTGTTCAAGTGCGGCAAAGCCAGTCATACTGAAAGTCATCGTGCGTATTTCCTAATAAGTGCTAATTTAATAGTATGTTATCAACATACCGGCATTTTTCATCACAAAATTAGCAACTAAATCCCAAGCCGCTAATTCGGATCAAGCCTCAAGGGTTAAAATATTTAACATCGTTACGCTATTACACAATCGTCATACTTGTTAGAATGGCCGCTCGCAATCACCCTCGCCTCGGTTACAAGGCGCGTTATGCTATATTGCCATACGCAGTGTTATCAATAACATAAGGTTAAATTAACTGCATCATCCATTATCAGGATTTAAGAATGAAATCAAACCGACCCAGTCAGCGCGCTAACAATGAGTTGCGCCATGTAGAAATTATTCGCCATTACACCAAGCATGCTGAAGGCTCTGTTCTAATCAAGTTCGGCGATACTCATGTTTTATGTACGGCCAGTGTCGAAGAAAAAGTACCAGGGTTTCTTAAAGGCAAGGGCCAAGGCTGGGTTACCGCTGAGTATGGCATGCTACCTAGATCTACTGGCAGCCGAATGGACAGAGAAGCAGCCAGAGGGAAGCAATCTGGACGCACCCAAGAAATTCAACGCTTAATAGGACGTTCATTACGCGCCATTATAGATTTAGAAAAGCTGGGCGAACGCAGCATACAAATTGATTGTGATGTTATTCAAGCAGACGGTGGAACGCGCACAGCAAGCATCACTGGCGCTTACGTTGCACTTCATGATGCCATTAGCGTATTGATTAAGAAAGGCTTATTGCAAGAGTCCCCATTAAAACAAGCCGTTGCCGCTATTTCTGTCGGCGTTTACCAAGGCCAACCTGTGCTGGATCTTGATTATATTGAAGACTCTGGCTGTGACACAGATATGAATATCGTCATGACTACTAGCGGAGGTTTTGTTGAAATTCAAGGCACAGCTGAAGGGGAAACTTTTGATCGCGACACCATGAATGCAATGCTCAGCCTAGCGAGTGACGGCATCAAAACCCTGCTCACCATGCAAAAAACGGCTTTAGCCAAAATTTAGGCATCCCTACTTTCATGCAAGTCAGCGGCTTAAAAAAAATTGTCATTGCTAGTGGTAATCAGGGCAAATTAATAGAGATTCAAAGCCTACTGCAAAGTACTGGCATTGAAGTATTGGCTCAGTCTGCTTTTAACATTCCTGAAGCTGAGGAGCCCTACTGCACCTTTATTGAAAATGCACTTGCAAAAGCACGTCATGCAAGCCAACTGACTGGCTTACCTGCCCTGTCTGATGACTCTGGCATCTGCGTAGATGCATTGCATGGTTTGCCAGGCGTATTATCTGCCCGCTATGCCTGTGAACAGAACAACGATCAAAAGTCGGATAGCGCCAATAATGCTAAGCTACTGCAAGCACTGTCACATGAGAGTAATCGACAAGCACATTACTATTGCGTGATGGTACTGGTAAAATACCCACAAGATCCACAACCCTTGATTGCAGAAGGCTTTTGGCACGGTGAAATTTTAACCGCAGCAAGCGGTAACTTAGGATTTGGTTATGATCCAATTTTTCTAGATGTCGCTAGTGGTAAAACTGGCGCCGAATTAGAATTAGAGGTTAAAAACCGTATCAGCCATCGGGGACAAGCGCTACAACAAATGTTACAAAAAATTAAAAATCTATGAAACATAAACCCATTATTTGGCGCCGTGATGACGATAGCATCGTGGCTTGTACCGAAAAAATTAAGGTAATGACCGAGAATTTGGCGGAGATTAAACAAATCGCTCAAGATGCGCTAGAGGACGGCTTATTGATGGAAGTCAATGAGGCGCAGATACGTGACGCACTGCATCAAATGATAGATAAGTTGGTGAATCCCTATCAAAAAAATCATTGAAATTAAAGCGGCAACTGACTTTAACAGCAAGCTCATTAATACCGAAGCGCCCCTAGTTGGCGATGCTACCTTATCCGGCCTAACCAATCCACCGCCCTTATCCTTGTACATCCATATTCCATGGTGTGTAAAAAAGTGTCCGTATTGTGATTTTAATTCACACGAAAGCCGTTATAAAAATGGTGAAATTCCGGAAGCCGCTTATGTTCAGGCTCTTATTGCCGACCTAGAGCTTGCTACACCGAAAATATGGGGACGCAAAATTAAATCCGTATTTTTTGGTGGTGGCACTCCCAGCCTATTTTCCGCTGAGTCGATTAATCGAATTTTAAGTCAGGTGCGTATGCTAACACCTCTAGAATTTGACGCAGAAATTACGCTTGAAGCGAATCCTGGCACAGTCGATGCTAAACATTTTAAGGGCTACAAAGAGGCTGGTGTTAATCGACTGTCGTTGGGCATACAGAGTTTTAATAATGATCATCTGCGAGCGCTAGGCCGCATCCATGACAGTCAGCAAGCCTTGGAAGCCATAACGCTAGCCATGAAAAATTTTGATCAAGTTAACTTCGATATTATGTATGGCCTGCCGCAACAAAAACTCAATGATGCCCTGCAAGATGCTCAAACAGCGATTAGCTTAAATCCTTCACATCTTTCGTTTTACCATTTAACCTTAGAGCCTAATACACCATTTTATCGGACACCACCAAGCTTGCCTGATGATGATATGAGCGCTGAAATGCAAGTTGAAATTGAGACGTTATTGGCTAAGAATGGCTATGGCCATTACGAAACTTCCGCATTTGCTAAGCCTGGTAAGCAAGCTAAACACAACCTTAACTATTGGCAGTTTGGCGATTATTTAGGCATCGGTGCAGGCGCACATAGCAAGCTCAGCTACCACGACAAAATCACGCGTGAATCTCGCCACAAACACCCCAAAGCCTACATGGAACAATCAATGTTAGGCAAAGCCATAGATCGCACTTGGCTGATTGGTGCTGATGACCTGGGCTTTGAATTTATGATGAATGCACTGCGTTTAGTCGATGGTGTTGCTATCGACTTGTTTCAGCAACGCACTGGTATCAGCCTCAATAAACTGGATACAGCTATCAGAAAAGCCCAAAGCAAAGGTTTATTAGATGTTAAGCAAAGCATCATTAAACCTACTCTGCTCGGACAACGTTTTTTAAATGAATTGCTTGGGCTGTTTCTTTAAATCGTTATTCTTAAGCAGGTCTATGCCGGGGGCTTATATATCGCTATGGCAAACCTTAATATCGCTTTGCTTAAGTAGAAAATAATGACCGTGCCCAGTAAATCCCCAACGAACATCGGTAAGAAACTCTTTAAGGTATCGATCGTGTCAGTCAAGTGAAAGTATAGACTGCTAAATAAAGAGTTAGCTACAGCGCCAGCAATTGAAAAGACCAGTAACTGCTTGCCGGTTAATCCTTGCAGGGTAGATGGTATGTTAAACCACCACTTGCAAGTTCGTTTAACTAACATGGGTGATAGTGCTGAAATGGCAGCCAAGTAAATAACATAACTACTCATCTCTTCTTCGTTAGTAATAGCTGAGCCTATAAAAAGACCTGCCACACCAGCCCAACCAAATATAAAGACAGAAATCATACGAATGCCAGCCGGTAAGAATATCCAGTAAACACGTGGGTTATATTGAAAATAGGAAAATACCCACAAGCTTAATCGGTAAAACAGCACCCAAACTAAGGCAACTGAAATGATTTCAATGACGAGGGTTTTGATTCCCGAGATTGTCGGGATTAATTGTTTAAACGTCAGAAGCGTTAGATAGACATTGCCCTAAATAGGCAAAATAACTATCGGTTAAATCAGTATGCACGATGTATTTAATACGATTGTCGATTTGGTCGACATCTAAACCGATTAATCCTTTTTTACGTAGCGTCTTTAAACGTCTATGTACCGTACTCGGAGAAATATCTGAGGATGCATGCATCGTTTCAAGAACCGTCAGTTTCTTACCTGAGTGCCAAGCGGTTGCAAAGTAATGCAACAGCCTTTCCTCCATTGGGTCTAATGAAGGGAATTGGGGTAGATCATTAACGGCTTTCGTTAAGTGTAAAAACTTAATGTAAACTTGAGCGAGTTTAGTATTCATAAATATAATTATTATGTTTATTTATCTAAATAGCAAGTAATTTCAATCACATGCGAAGATACCAAGCGGCAAGATTCTTGGGGGCAAAATCGCTTATTAACGCATGAGTGCTTATGGGACTCGCTCTGTATTAGGCTATTTAATCCCAGTCCTTGCTCTAGCAATGGCTGCCTTTACCTGCGATGGCGCGGTGCCACCGACGTGGTCTCGACCATGCAATGAACCTTCTAGGGTTAAAACAGCATACACATCATCAGTAATACTGGGAGCAAAGTGCTGTAATGTGGCCAGCGGCAAATCGCTAAGATCGACTTTCTTATCCACTGCATAGCGAACCGCTAGGGCTACAACTTCATGCGCATCTCTAAATGGCATGCCTTTTTTAGCTAAATAGTCGGCAAGGTCTGTGGCCGTTGCAAAACCCTCACTGGCTGCTTGTCGCATATTTTCCTTGTTCACTGTAATGCCCCGCATCATGTCGGCGTAAATTTCCAATGTCACCAACAAGGTATCAGCAGTATCAAATAAAGGTTCTTTGTCTTCTTGATTATCTTTGTTATAAGCTAAGGGCTGACCTTTCATCAAGGTCAATAGTGCCGTTAAATTTCCGTAAACACGACCCGTTTTTCCGCGCACCAGTTCAGGAACATCAGGATTCTTTTTTTGCGGCATAATTGATGAGCCAGTGCAAAATCGATCGGCAATATCAATAAAAGCAAATCTCGGTGAGCTCCACAAAATCAATTCTTCAGACAAACGTGATAAATGCATCATCACTAGCGAGGCAGCAAAGGTGAATTCAATAGCAAAGTCACGATCAGAAACTGCATCTAAAGAGTTTTCACATATCCCATCAAAACCCAAGGATTTAGCTACCATTGCACGATCTATCGGATAACTCGTTCCAGCCAACGCACTCGCACCTAAAGGCAAACGGTTAATTCTTCGACGCGCATCAACAAAGCGCTCAGCATCACGTTTAAGCATTTCCACATAAGCCATTAAATGATGACCAAACGTTACTGGCTGCGCCACTTGTAAATGCGTGAATCCTGGCATTACCGTATCAAAATGGTTTTCCGCTAAGTCCAATAAACTCAATTGCAACTTATACAAACCATCCAACATTTGGTCCGTCGTGGCACGAAGCCATAACCGCACATCAGTCGCCACTTGATCATTGCGGCTTCTTCCTGTATGTAAGCGCTTACCAGCATCACCGATTTTATCGGTAAGCCGTTTTTCAATATTTAAATGTACGTCCTCTAAGTCCAGCAACCATTCGAATTGTCCCGCTTCTATCTCTTGCAAAATTTCTGCTAAACCTTGTTCAATAGAACGCACATCCTCCGCACTGATAATTTTCTGCGCGCCCAGCATTTGGGCATGTGCAACCGAACCCTGAATATCAAAGACTGCTAATCGTTGATCAAAGCTGACAGATGCCGTGTACTTTTTTACCAGCGCAGCTACCGGCTCATTAAAGCGACCCGACCAACTAGACTCTTTTTTATTAAGTGCGCTTTGCGCTGGACTGTGTTTTTTTATGTCGTTCACTGTGTCACTCTCATTTAAATAATTGCTTAACAACGATTTTTACGATTAGTATAATGCAAAAAACCAAAGCTACACTGGCAAAATCTGCTATGAGAGGGTCTGGTGACTTACGTACCATGAGAAATTTTAACGAGATCTTATACATATTAAAAGAAGATTAATAAGCCTATAAGCGAAGACACGACCATAACCTTAGCTCGACGCACGCTTGTGGTAAAATCGAAAATCAAATAAACAGTAACCTCTTCCAGATGAATAGTTCAACTCATACTCCCAATCCATTTCCATCGGGACCAATCAAACTGGTGATCGCCTCACGTGAAAGTGCGTTAGCGATGTGGCAAGCACGCTTTATTCAAAGGCGCTTAGAAACACTCTACCCTTCAACATCCGTAGAAATTTTAGGCATGACCACCACAGGCGATCAAATTTTGGATATTCCATTAGCCAAAGTTGGTGGCAAAGGGCTCTTTGTGAAAGAGTTAGAAAGCGCATTGGCGGATGGCCGTGCTGACTTAGCAGTGCACAGCATGAAAGATGTACCAATGAATTTGCCTGAGGGCTTTATGTTAGTCGCTACTGGTGAACGTGAAGATCCACGAGATGCGTTTGTTTCGAACGACTTTTTATCATTGGAAGATTTACCTGCTGGCAGTGTTGTCGGCACTTCAAGTCTACGTCGTCAAAGCCAATTGCAAGCTCGTTTACCGCATTTAAAAATCGAGTCCTTACGCGGTAATTTACAAACTCGCTTAAGAAAGCTGGACGAAGGGCAATATGCGGCCATTATTTTGGCTGCAGCCGGTTTAATCCGTCTAGGCCTAAGCAATCGTATTCGTAGCGAAATTTCACCTAAGCAGAGTATTCCAGCGGTTGGTCAAGGGGCTTTAGGCATAGAAATCTGCAGCCATCGTACCGATCTACTTACAATACTGGCCCCACTAAACCATCCCGATACCCAAGTGTGCGTTGAAGCAGAGCGAGCAATGAGCCGCGCCTTGGCCGGTAGCTGCACTGTGCCACTAGGTGCTTACGCGGTATGTGAGGATGGTCAAATTCTCATTACAGGTTTTGTGGCCAGCGTTGATGGGGCACAAATGTTGGTTGAAACTGCAACGGGCAGTAAACAGGAAGCTGATGCTTTAGGTAAAACCTTAGCGCAAAAACTACGCGCTAAAGGTGCCGATCAGATTTTAGCCTTGCTAGATCATGCGTAATCTCCACTAGACTTAATCAACGATGTCCGTTTCACTTAATGGCTTTGGTATCGCCATCACGCGACCACTAGATCAGGCTAAAAACCTAAGCACATCAATTGAGCAGCAAGGTGGTAAACCCATTTCATTCCCGCTCATAGCCATCAGTCGATTGTCCGATTACACTGAGTTTGCTCAAAAGATCAACCAGCTTGAGAAAATTGAGTGGCTAATTTTTATCAGTAGCAATGCTGTTGATAACGCTATGCCGCGAATAATCAAACAATATCAACAACTTCCCGCTAATCTAAAATTTGCCGCCATCGGTCCACAAACCGCAAAGCAGCTTGCTAGTTATGGCATACAGCATGTATTGATTCCTGATGTGCGTTTTGATAGTGAAGCGCTGCTCGCCCTACCTCAAATGCATGCAGTACAAGACCAGCGCATTATTATTTTTCGCGGAATAGGCGGACGTGAGCTGTTGGCAGAGACACTAATAGAGCGCGGAGCCAAGGTGGCTTTCGCAGAATGCTATCAAAGAATCAATCCACAAAACAACTGCCTGCCATTACATAAACTTTGGCTGAATCAGCAATGCCATGCCATTGTAGTTACCAGCTCAGAGGCGATGCGTCATTTACTCAATATGACAAATCATGGGCGCGATGACTGGTTACGTAATATAAAAATCTGTGTCAATCATGCACGTATTGCAGAAGAGGCTCGCATGGTTGGTTTAGAAGTGAATATAGCGTCGGAACCTGGTGACGTAGCCATGCTCAAGTGTTTAGAGCAGGCGCTGTTGTCATAAAAATCCACATGTAGTCGTAATGCGGTAGCTATAGACTCAAAGACTTTGCGTGATCGCTGGCTTGGCATAGCTAAAAACATCCGCAAAAAAAGCATCTTCAGACAATCCATGTTGAAGAAAACTGGCTTGCGCCACCTCAACCATAGCTGGCGCACCGCAACAATACACTTCATAACCGCTTAAATTAGATTGCGTAAAATCATCTAATACTGCTTGATGTACCAAACCGCTTCTACCCTGCCATTGATCTTCTGACAAATCTTCCGACAAAACTGGAATAAACTGAATATTGGCATATGCTGAAGCCCAAGACTCCGCCAATTCTGCCATATACAGATCTTGGCGCGCACGCGCTCCCCAATACAGAGTGACTTTACGATCTATCTTATTGTGAATCATGTATTCAACAATACCTTTGAGAGGCGCAAATCCAGTGCCTCCAGCAACCATAATGATGGGCTTGTCAGAATCTTCACGCAGGTAAAAGCTACCGAGAGGCGCCTCAATACGCATAATGGCTTTATCAGGCATTTCATTAAAAACATACTCTGTAAATTGACCGCCTGGGATTAGGCGCAAATGGAGCTCAAGCACATTATCGATATGCGGTGCGTTGGCTAGTGAAAAGGCGCGCCTTTTACCGTCTTTAAGTAAAAACTCTATATATTGCCCAGCCTTAAATTTCAAATGCTCACTACTGGGTAACTTTAAAAACATGACCATCACATCCGGTGCGACTAGCTGCTTGCTTTCTACGCGCGCAGGAATAATCCGTGGTGGGATCATGTCAGCATTGATTGTTCGACACTCCAAAGATAAGTCACTGAGGGGTCTCGCACAACAAAATAATGCTTTCCCAGACGCCTTCTCAGCTTCGGTTAAAGCGCTGGCAGCATAGTCGCCATAATCTACCGTCCCGTTCAACACGCCACCCTTACAACTGCCGCAAGTGCCATTTCGGCATCCATAAGGAATATTAATTCCAGCCGCCAAGGCAGATTCAAGTAAAGTTTCACTGGGGCGCGAAGTGAAGTGGTCGCCACTTGGGTGCATGGTGATTTCAAAAGTCATGTTTTTAATTCTCTAAATTACGATTTTCGCGTATAGGGCTATATATGTAGGATGCTTATAATAAAGGTAAACTTAATCTTCTCGATGAAACTCGCCTTCAATCACATCGTCATTTGCCGCTGACCGTGTTTGATAAGTCGTCGTTTCTTGCTTGTCTTTAGGTATGGGAATTAACAATAAAACCACAGCCATAATATCGGTAAGCATACCGGGGATAATCAGCAATATACCCGCAATAATATTGCGTGCGCTGCCGAAAATAACCTTAATAGGGTTAGTCCCTTGCCCTAAGGATTGCATCAAGTGCGCAGAAAGTGATGTTTTTTCTTCTCTTATCAACTGGAATCCCAACAACGCAACTACCAACAAGTAAACCATCATCAACCAGCCATATTGATGCATTAAAACGACTAAAATCCAGATTTCAGCAATAGGAAAAACCAATATCGCCAGTAAAAAAAATAAACGCATTACTATTCTCCAATTCTATGAACGTATATTGCTAATTAGTTTCTAATTTGATGGTGCCTGTATTCTATAATTACAAGGCGGTATAATCATCTATAGTCTAATTGCTAAAAATCTAGGGTGCCTCGTTGTTAAATTAAGTGATCATAAATGTGAAAAAAAATCTGCAAATAATTAGTTTTGTGCTTGCTATGCTATTCTTTGTTAGCATCCATGCAGGCGAAGCCAACAAGAGTGTGCTTAACCTATTTGTTGCTGATAATAGCGCTGACACCTTTTTATCGCCTGATCTTGCCTTCAAACTCAATCTAATATTGTTAGATTCGCAAAATATTGAGGCCAACTTCAGCATAGCCCCAACCTACTATTTATACCGTGAGCGGATTAAATTTGAAGTCACTTCATCGTCCAATGGCCACAGCGCAGAAATTCTGACGGTGCGCTTGCCTCGCGGAGAAATGAAAGAGGATCAGACTTTCGGCAAACAAGAAGTATATCACCACAACTTTAAGGGCAATATTAAACTGGCGGCCCCTTCAAAAGAAGTGCTAACCGTTAACGCGGCCTACCAAGGCTGTAGCGAAAAAGGCTTATGCTATGCCCCAATCAAGAAGATCTTTACGCTCAATCCCAACTTGATCACGCCCACTAATGCGACTACCGCAATAACAACAACATTGTCAGATAGCGGCACTGCGCGCCTATTAAAAACTGGTAATGTATGGCTAATTATTGCTGGGTTTTTTGTGGCTGGACTTTTTCTTGCATTCACCCCCTGTAATTATCCGATGATCCCCATTTTGTCTAGTATTATTGTCGGCAGTCAAAGTCAGCAAAATCAACCATCCAGGCTTCATGCTTTTGGCTTATCGGTTGCTTACGTGCTTGGCATGGCTTCGACCTATACCACTGCCGGAATAGCTGCCGCTTTGTCGGGTGACTTAATTAGCCAATCATTACAAAACCCGTGGGTGCTAGCGACAACGGCCCTATTGTTTGTGATATTGGCGTTATCAATGTTCGACCTCTACGAACTTCAGTTACCGTCTAGCTTTGAAGCCAAAATGTTGCAGGCAAGTAATAAGTTAAAAGGTGGCGAATTTTTAGGCGTGTTTGTTATGGGCGCAATTTCTGCCTTAATTGTCAGTCCTTGTATCTCAGCACCTTTATCTGGCGCTTTAATTGTCATCGGTCAAACCCATAATATCGTTCTTGGTGCTGTAGGCTTATTTGCACTGGCCATTGGCATGGGAGTACCCTTACTATTGATTGGCGCCTCTGCTGGACATTTGTTACCAAAAACCGGAAGCTGGATGAACACAGTACGCAACTTTTTTGGTGTGTTAATGCTAGGCATGGCAATCTGGATAGTCTCCCCTGTGATTGCAACTAGCGTAGCGCTTGCGCTTTGGGCAGCGCTACTAATTGTTACCGCGGTTTATTTTAACGCCCTCGACAACTTACCTGCTCACGCTAGTTACCTAATGAAAGTAGGCAAAGGTTTTGCCGTCATACTTCTGTTACTAGGCATAGCACTTCTGATTGGCGCACTGACTGGTGCTAAGTCTGCATTTCAACCGTTAAGCGGACTTAACATTGCTAATAACCGCAACCTTCAGCTAGCAAGCTCACACGCACTTTCTTTTAACCGCATTAAAAGTATAGCCGATTTGGAGAAAAAATTAGCGTCAACTAAAGGTAAACCGGTCATGCTCGATTTTTATGCAGACTGGTGTGTGGCATGTAAAGAATTGGATAAATTGACATTTAGCGATCAAAAAATTCAGGATATGCTTAAAAGCACGGTATTACTGCAAGTAGATGTCACGGCAAACTTAGAGGAAGATAAGGCGCTATTAAAACGCTACGGCTTATATGGTCCACCTGGGATTATATTTTTTAATGGCGAAGGACAAGAGATGGCTTCTCTGAAAACCGTTGGCTTTGAAGATGCCAATCAGTTCCATGCCAGGCTGTCAAAGCGTGATACCTGCATTGCTCGTCCCGTCGGCTCGCCATCTCTCAAATGTTAAAAAAAATACTTACCAATATGGCCTATCTAGTGCTGATGTTATGCCTAGGCTTTGCCATTTTTTATTACTTATTAAATCCTGCTAATCTAAATAATGGCATAAATAATCATGCAAGCCAGCTAAATTCAGCTGCTTTTTTTGCAGCAAGCATGCCGAATGAAAATGGCGTCAATCAAGCGCTTACTCAGTATAAAGGTAAAATTATTGTCCTTAATTTCTGGGCGACTTGGTGCCCACCTTGCCGCGAAGAGATGCCTGAACTCTCTCAACTTCAGCAGCAATACCAACAAAAAAATGTCGTGGTAGTGGGTGTAGCAGTCGATGAGATTAGCTCTGTTAAAGAATTCGTGAAAGCCACACCTGTCAGCTACCCTATAGTTGTCGATGAAAATTCCGGCATGGCATTAGGCATCAAATTAGGTAATGACAAAGGTGTTTTGCCCTACACGGTCATTATTGATTCTGGTGGCAAGGTCATTCAAACCTTCTTTGGTCGTATTAACAAACCTATTTTAGAGCGCACGTTAACGCCATTATTGCCGCAATAATAGATTTTGTCTTAAGCGAATGATATCAATCACTTAAATAAGTGAAATAGCCTAATTTCGTTTAATTTCACTAATGTAGCTGGACAAAACGACATAACTTCGTCAAAATCGCACTCATGTGCTATTTTAATTTACGCAACAAATCGTTCAAAAAAGTGCTTTGGCATGCCAACTAAGTCTATTTTAGTGTTACATGGGCCTAACCTCAATTTATTGGGATTACGTGAACCCGAGCATTACGGCAATCAAACTTTGGACGGCATCAACAAATCGCTTACTGAGCAAGCAACCTTAGCTAATGTTTCATTGGAATGCTTTCAGAGTAATTCAGAAGCTGAGCTTGTGAGTAAAATACAAACTTTTGCGACAAAAAAATTAGATTTCATTATTATTAATCCCGCTGCTTTTACGCATACCTCTGTCTCCATGCGTGATGCACTTAGTGCAATTAAAGTACCCTTTATCGAGGTACACCTTTCAAATGTTCATGCGCGAGAGGCATTTCGCCAACATTCTTATTTCACTGACATTGCTGTTGGTGTAATAAGCGGCTTAGGGGCACAAGGCTATAATATGGCGCTTGATTACGCCATTGAAAAAATCTATCGTAGCTAGCCCACTACACTTAATTCAATACAATTTTTACAAGATTTTTAGAGGTTATTATGGACTTACGCAAACTTAAAAAGTTAATTGATCTGGTTGAAGCATCAGGCATCTCTGAACTTGAGCTCACTGAAGACGGTGAAAAGGTCCGGATTAGTCGAAATTTCACAGCGAATATGCAAGCGCCTCAGTATGCGCCTATGCAATATGCAGCTGCTCCACAAGTACCGGCGCTCGCTCTATCCGAGCAGGCAGCTCCTGCAGTCGAAGAAGGTCACGCAGTTAAGTCGCCTATGGTAGGTACGTTTTATCGCTCACCCTCTCCTGATTCAAAGTCATTTGTTGAAGTAGGTGATACGGTTGCAGTTGGCGACACGCTATGCATTATTGAAGCGATGAAACTGCTCAATGAAATTGAGTCAGACAAAGCGGGAGTAGTTAAAAAAATATTAGTAGATAACGGCCAAGCAGTTGAATACGGCGAACCACTTTTCATTATTGCTTAAGTACAGGATTTTAATTACATGGCTATGTTTGACAAAATCTTAATCGCCAACCGTGGTGAAATCGCCTTGCGCGTTCAACGTGCATGTCGCGAACTCGGTATCAGAACAGTTGCTGTGCACTCTGAAGCAGACCGTGAAGCTAAATATGTAAAATTGGCTGATGAGTCAGTCTGTATTGGTCCAGCCCCTTCCAGTCAAAGCTATTTAAATGTTCCGGCCGTTATAAGTGCCGCAGAAGTGACTGATGCGCAAGCCATCCATCCTGGTTATGGTTTCTTGTCAGAGAATGCTGATTTTGCAGAGCGCGTAGAGCAAAGTGGCTTTGTGTTTATCGGCCCGCGTGCAGAAACCATCCGCTTGATGGGTGATAAAGTTTCGGCCAAAGACGCCATGCGTAAAGCTGGTGTACCTTGCGTGCCAGGATCAGAGGGGGCCTTGCCAGATGACCCTGCTGAAATTATTAAAATAGCCAAACAAGTAGGTTACCCAGTTATTATTAAAGCGGCTGGTGGTGGTGGTGGTCGTGGTATGCGCGTTGTACATACCGAGGCTGCTTTGCTGACTTCTGTCACCATGACTAAAGCCGAAGCGCAAGCTGCGTTTGGTAATCCAGTGGTTTACATGGAGAAATACCTAGAAAAACCGCGTCATATTGAAATTCAAGTTCTGGCTGATCAACACGGGAATGCCGTATTCTTAGGTGAGCGTGACTGCTCAATGCAACGTCGCCATCAAAAAATTATTGAAGAAGCTCCAGCTCCCTTACTAAACACAAGATTGCGCGACAAAATCGGTGAGCGTTGCGCAGAAGCCTGCCGTAAAATCAAATATCGTGGTGCAGGTACCTTTGAGTTCCTATATGAAAATAACGAGTTTTATTTCATTGAAATGAATACGCGTTTGCAAGTTGAACATACGGTGACTGAAATGATTACCGGTATTGACTTAGTTCAACAACAAATTTTTGTTGCGGCTGGTGAAAAACTTAAATTCCGGCAAAAAGATATCGTTCTTAAAGGCCATGCCATTGAGTGCCGTATCAATGCTGAAGATGCTTATAACTTTGTGCCATCTCCAGGCAAAATTAATACTTTCCACATGCCTGGTGGTCCGGGCGTCCGTATAGATACGCATGCTTATGCGGGCTACACAGTGCCACCCCATTATGACTCTATGATTGGTAAGCTGATCACTTATGGCGATACCCGTGCTCAAGCTATCGCGCGTATGCGCATTGCTTTATCTGAAATGATGATCGATGGTATTAGCACCAATGTTCCACTTCATGCCGATCTAATGGCAGATGCAGCATTTCATTTAGGCGGTACTAGCATTCATTACCTAGAGCAAAAACTTGGTATTTATAATAAATAAGTAGGTTGGCATGGCCTGGGTATCCCTAAAAATTGAAGCACAAGATAATACCGCTGATCTAATTAGCGACACTTTGATGGGGCTAGGCGCCCTATCAGCCATTATTGAAGATGCAAATGCTGAAACGATTGATGAACAACCCATCTTTGGTGAACCAGGCGATCCGCCACCAGGTATTTGGCAACAAAATTTGGTGAGTGCCTTGTTTGATGATGATGTCGTTATCGATCAAATTATGCAAGATTTACAGCAACAGACTGGCCTTAGTTCCCTTCAATTTAGTACCGAGATGATTCATGAACAAGATTGGGTGCGGACTACTCAAGCCCAATTTGAGCCCATCCGCATTACCGATAATTTATGGATAGTGCCAACATGGCACACCACACCGAATACAGACGCAATCAATATTATTCTAGATCCAGGATTGGCTTTTGGCACAGGTAGCCACCCAACCACGCACTTATGCCTAGCCTGGCTAAGTGAAGTTGTAGGGAGGCAAGATACTGTACTTGATTATGGTTGTGGCTCTGGCATTTTAGCCATTGCTGCTAAAAAACTGGGTGCAGGCAGCGTTGTTGGTGTTGATATTGATGCACAAGCCATACTTTCTAGCAATTACAACGCCGAACAAAATGCTGTGGAAGCAGACTTTCATCATGCAACACAATTTGAATTACGCCAATTTGATATTGTTGTGGCTAACATTTTGTCCAGCGCCTTAAGCACGCTCGCACCAGCGCTGGCGAACGCGTGTAGGGCCAATGGTAAAATTGCTCTTTCTGGCATATTGCGAGAACAAGAGTCAGCTGTTACTGCTATCTATGCTGAATGGTTTAATATGGAGCCCGCTCAATATATGGAATCTTGGGTATTGTTAACCGGCACTAGAAAATGCGCTCCATAACGCTTTGTCCTGTCTGTCAAACTCAATATTTTGTTAGCCAAGAACAACTCGCCAAGCAGCAGGGTCAAGTGCGTTGTGGGCATTGCCTGCATGTGTTTGATGCTAACGTAAATAAACTAGATTCACTTACTGAAACAACGAGTGGCGCTGGTGACAGTTCTCTTGCCTCTGGCCATGCAGCAATTGAACCAGTTGTTAGCAATAGTAAATTAGATCTGACTCAAGATAACACACCACATATTGCAGCACGCTTATCCTTCAGGAAGCCTAGACCAAGTGCTTTATATGCCATCCTTTTACTAGCCTGCCTCTTCGTTCAATGCGTATTCTTTTTACGCAATCAATTAGTCATCTATTATCCCAGCTCTAAGCCTTATTTAGAACAGATATGCAAAACGCTCTCGTGCCGCATAGCCTTGCCTAAGAAAATTGAATTAATCATCATTGATGACTCTGACATCAAAGAAGATCCCGTTTATGCCGGCTTAATGCATGTATCCAGTACGATAATCAATCAAGCTAATTTTCAGCAAGCCTATCCAAATATTGAGCTCACCCTTACCGACGTTGAGGATAAGCCTAAACTGCGCCGACTATTTAAGCCAATTGAGTATCTCGCTAGTCATACTAATATTACCAATGGCATGGCATCAGGAGCGGAAGTAAAGGTCCACATTCCAATTATGACTCCTGGCTTCATTGTTGCTGGATATCGCGTATTCCTCACATATTAAACCTAATGAAAATCATGAGGGTTATTTGGTCACTTTACATAGATGGCTTTTATCCCCACTCTGTATTATGCATATCAGACGTTACATTATTTTATTTTATTAGGAGATTTACCATGTGGACTACACCAGCTGCTACTGAAATGCGTTTTGGTTTTGAAGTTACAATGTACGTAATGAACAAGTAATTTATAAGATACGAAAAAAGGACGCTTACGCGTCCTTTTTTATATCCGCGCCATATTGACCATTTTTTCGATTGAAAATGTAATTGCTATTTTAATAAATCCAAACTTTCTGACTTTATGGCTTTAACCGCATTGGCGATGCATTCAACTGCCTGCTCTCGGGCGTAACTCTTACGCCATGCTAAAGCAATTCTTCGCACTGGTATTGGCTGCTCAAAAGGGATGACTTTAACGAGCGGATTAATGTAGCGCTCTGTTGCTGCACTGAAAGGCAGTACTGTGATCCCTAAATTGGAAGCGACCATACTGCGTATAGTCTCTAATGAATTACCCTGAAGTACCTGACCTTTACGCGATAGATCTGGACAAGCCTGCAATACCTGGTGGCTATAACAATGACCACTATTAAGTAGCAATACATTCTCATCTACCAACGCATGGGCTTCAATCGATTTTCTATTCGCCCACGCGTGATTAACTGGCACCATGACAACATATTTTTCGTCATACAAAGGTAAGGTCTTGATCCCCGGCACATTAAATGGCAAGGCTACAACAGCCGCATCAATGACTCCTGCTTTAAGTTGTACTTCTAATTGTGCCGTTAGATTTTCTTCTATATCGAGTGGCATCTCGGGGGCACTTAGGCGCAAAATTGGAATAATTTCAGGCAATAAATATGGGCCTACAGAATAGATCAATCCTAGTCTAAATGGTCCCGCTAAGTGATCATTACCCTGTTTGGCAATATCACGAATACGACTGGCTTCTTCTAGCGTAAGTATCGCTTGCACTATAATTTGTTCCCCAATGGGTGTTGGGCTAACATCGGTGCGGCTTCGTTCAAAGATTAAAACGCCAAGATCTTCCTCCAATTTTTGGATTGCCAAACTTAGTGCTGGCTGGCTGACAAAGCATTTTTCTGCAGCGCGCCTAAAATTGCGTGCTTTGGAAACGGCTACTACAAAACGTAATTCATTTAAGGTCATGCACACCACCCTCTGATGTTGGCTAGTTCTACATCTTAAATCTTAATAGGCTTAACATATCAAATAATTATTATAGGGTAATTATACCTATCGATTTGGTTTTGTATTATCTCCCATTTAGACTATCGTTTACAAATCCAAGCTATTCTTTAATCGATGGTGTTCAATATATTAGAGCACCTTGTTAAAAGGCCCATGTATTGGAAGAATATTTGATGCCATTAACTAGTTGGTGTGTTGCTAAGAATAATATCGTGATCGGAGGGTGTCCCGAATTTTGTGTAAATAGCGGTTAATCACTGCTGAGGCATCCTCTCCTCAAACTGAATAGTAAACCTATTTAACGCAGGTTTCCAATCA
>Ga0214224_1000121_pt1 | contig 27295 bp, 23 predicted proteins | sample TroBogypolimnion_7_FD_153062 | JGI IMG/M metagenome (GOLD analysis project Ga0214224, IMG submission 153062) | Freshwater microbial communities from Trout Bog Lake, WI - 10SEP2007 hypolimnion | ecosystem: Environmental > Aquatic > Freshwater > Lake > Hypolimnion/Profundal zone | place: Trout...
AGGCTGAGCTGCCTGACTTGGCGGTCGCCGCCACCTCTGCCCGGGACCGCCACAACGATCCCCGCCGCGTCAGCTACGTCATCGACCGCAACGTCAACTACACGGACGTCTGCAACATCTACTGCACCTTCTGCGCCTTCTACCACAAGCCCGGCGACACCCGCGGCTATGTGCTGACGAAGGAGCAGCTGAAGCAGAAGGCCGAGGAGACGAAGGCCCTCGGCGGCACGGGCTTCCTGCTCCAGGGGGGCGTGAACCCCGACCTGCCCTGGGCCTACTACCTGGACCTCGTGCGCTACCTCCACCATGACCTGGGCATCTGGGTCCACGGCTTCTCGCCCGTCGAGATCCAGATGATGGCCAAGCTCAGCGGCCAGACGCTGCGTCGGACCATCGCGGACTTGCGGGAGGCGGGCCTGGGCTCCATTCCAGGCGGCGGCGCCGAGATCCTGGTGGACCGGATCCGCAAGAAGATCGCGCCCCTGAAGGGGGGCCGCGAGAAGTGGCTCGAGGTCATGGAAGCCGCCCACGAAGAGGGCGTGAAGACCACGGGCACCATGATGTTCGGCATCACGGAGACCCTGGCGGAACGCATCGAGCACCTGGAGGCCCTGCGGGACCAGCAGGACCGGGCCCTGGCACGGAACAATGGCGGCGGCTACACCGCCTTCGCAGCCTGGCCCTTCCAGAGCGGCCACACCCCCTGGGAAGGCAAGGTGCCCAAGCCCACGGACGTGGAGTACCTCCGCACCATTGCCGTGGCGCGCATCTTCCTCGACAACTTCGAGCACATCCAGAGTTCCTGGGTCACCATGGGCCGCAAGACCGGCCAGCTGGCCCTGCACTACGGCTGCGATGACATGGGCAGCCTCATGCTGGAAGAAAATGTCGTCAGCGCCGCGGGCACCTGCTACAGCGTGAACCAGGACGAGATGGACCGCCTGATCCGCGCCGCCGGCTTTGAACCCTGGCAGCGGGACAACATCTACGGCGAGATCCGCGGCTGATCCGCCGGCCAGCCGAGGGCGGAACCCGTGAACCGAGCTTTCATCAAGGATCCGGATGAGACGGGGCGCCCCGAGGACCTGCCCGACCGGCCCCAGAGCCCCCACACGAACTACGTGACGCCCGCCGGGCTCCGGCAATTGCAGGGCCTCAAGGCAGACCTGGCGATCCGCCTCAGCCAGCTGCTGGAACAGGGCAAGCTCGCCAATCCTCAGGACCTGGCCATCGTCCAGCGCGATCTGCGGTACTACCAGGAGCGGTTGAACCGGGCCGTCCTGGTCAAAGCCCGCAACCCAGGGGGCCGGGTCTGTTTTGGAGCCACCGTGGAGGTGCGTGACGAGGACGGCGTGGTCAAGACCTACACCCTGGTCGGGGAAGACGAATTCGATCCATCCCAGGCGAAGGTCAGCTGGGTTTCCCCGCTGGGGGAGGCCCTGCTGAACGCCGGGATCGGCGATGAAGTCGTGTGGCGGCGACCGGCAGGAAAGATGCGCCTGGAGATCCTCAGCATCCGCCCCGGCACCTCCGGATGAACCGGACCCAGTCTAGGCCCTGGCCTTCAGCGCCCCGAGCAGCAGGTCAGCCAGCGGCCTGATGCGTGCGGGTTCGCTGAGATAGGCGCCACGGGCCGCGACGAGGCGGGCGGAGGAACGGCCCAGGACGAAGGTTTCCACGAGGCCATGGGCCTTCAGCGTGCCGCCGGTCTGCACCAGGTCCACGATGGCGTCCGCCAAACCCAGCAGAGGCGCCAGCTCCGCGCTGCTGCTGAGGGGCACCAGCTCGGCGGTGAGGCCCTCCCGGCTCAGCCAGGACTCGGTGGCCTTCGGGAACTTGGTCGCCAGGCGCAGGTGCGGCTTGGCCCGCAGGGCCTCGAGGGTGACGCCTTCCTGGGCGCAGAGCGACAGGCGGCAGGCGCCGAAGCCCAGGTCAGCCAGTTCCAGGAGGTCCATGTCCATCTCGTCCAGGGTGTCCGAGCCCACGATGCCCAGCTGGGCCACGCCCGCAGCCACGTAGCGCGGCAGGTCCGCGCCCTTGAGCAGCAGGGCCGCGACGCCCGGCGTGGCGGTGGGGATGCGCAGCACCCGGGATTTCAGGGCTTCGGCGTCCAGGGCCAGGGGCGTTCCGGCGAGTTTCGGAACCAGTTCGTCCCCGAGGCGGCCCTTGGGAAAGGCAATGAGAAGGGTCCGGTGTGTCATTGGGCTTGCTCGAAGAGGTCAGGCCGGGTCTCGGCCAGGTCGAGGAGGCGGGACAGGCGCACGCAGAATCCCGCCGCCTGCCAGGGGCGGCCCAGGCCGGGGAAGAGGCGGTCGTAGCGGCCTCCGGCGGCCAGTTCCTGCTGGGCGCCCGGGGCCCAGAGGCGCAGGGTCGGCCCCGTGTAGAAGCCCAGGCCCGCCACATCCGCGAGATCGACCCGCAGTTCCAGGTTGGGGGGGAGGATGGGCAGCAGGGCCTTCAGGGCGCGATCCATGTGGTCCCGTTCGTCCCTCAGCAGCTCCGCGTAGGGGCTGGCCTGGAGGGCGTCCAGGGTGGTCGGGCCGTCGAGTTCGGACAGCAGCGCCTCGGCATGGGCCGTCAACCGTCCTGCGGAGGGATGGCCATCCAGGGCCTCCTTCACGCGATGGGGCGCGCGGCGGGAGAGGGCCGCCACCACGGCGTCTGCCAGGTCCCCGAAGAGGCCTTCCGCCTCGAGCGGACGGCGCACCAGGGCGGCGTGGCCCAGGTGGAGGATGGCGCTCTTCAGGCCGAGGACGCCGGGAATGGCCATGAGCAGCCGGGCCAGCTCCAGATCGGCCTCGGCGGAAGACTCACCCTCGGGCTGAATGCGCTCGCAGCCCACTTCGAAGCGTTCCACCGCCTCCCAGGGCTGCACAGGCCGGCGGAACACGGCGCCCGCGTAGGCCACCCGGGCGGGCGGCGTGGGAAAGCCCCGGGCCAGCAGGCCGGCCAGGGCCACGGTGAAATCCCAGCGCAGGGCCACCAGCTCGTCGCCATCGAAAAAGCGGAGGGCGCCATCGGGCAGGGATTCCCGCAGTACCAGGGAGGGATGCAGCTCGCGGTAGCCGTGGGCTTCGAAGAGGCCGATGAGGGCCCCCTCCCACTTGCGCAGCCGGGCGGCGGGGCCGAAGAGCAGGTCGGGGAAGTGGGGGGTGCGGACGGGCATCAGGCGGGCCCTCCGGTGCGGTCGGCATGGCGCTGATGCAGCACTTCCACCACGTCGAGCAGGCTCGCACCGCGATCCAGCAGGAGCATCTCCAGGTGGAAGAGCAGGTCGGCGGCCTCGCCCACGAAGGCCTCCATGTCCTCGTTCTTGGCGGCGAGGATCACTTCGCCCGCCTCCTCCACGACCTTCTTGGCGATGCGGTCCACGCCCTGGGCGAAGAGCTTCTGGGTGTAGCTGCCGCCGAGGTCCGCCTGGGCCTTCCGGGATTTCAGCAGGGCCTCCAGCCGCCCCAGCCAGGGCAGGGTGGCGGGCCACGACTCGCCGTCGAAGCAGGTTTCAGTGCCCCGGTGGCAGCTGGGTCCCTCGGGCTCCGCGAGGATGAGCAGGGCATCCGCATCGCAGTCCGGACGGATCTGGACGAGCTTCAGGCGGTTGCCGCTGGTCTCGCCCTTGGTCCAGAGGGCCTGGCGGGAGCGGCTCCAGAAGGTGACGAACCCGGTGTCGAGAGTGCGCTGGAGGGCATCGCGATTGAGCCAGGCCACCATGCGCACCGCGCCGGCGAGGTCCTGCACGATGCCGGGAATGAGGCCGTCGGGGCCGAAGGTGAGGCTGTCGAAGTCCATATCAGATCCGCACGGAGATGTCGTTCTGGGCCAGGTAGGCCTTGAGACGGGGAATGGGGAGGATGCCCTCGTGGAAGAGCGTGGCGGCCAGCACGGCATCGGCACCATGCTCCAGGGCCTCCAGGAAGTGGATTTCGAGGCCAGCGCCGCCGGAGGCGATGAGCGGGATGGGAAGCTGGGCGGCCTTCTCCAGCAGCTGCAGGTCGAAACCCTCGCCGGTACCATCGCGGTCCATGGAGGTGAGCAGGATCTCGCCGGCGCCCAGCTCGTCCAATTCCCAGAGCCAGTCCAGGGCGGACCGGTCCGTGGGCTCGGTGCCGCCCTTCAGGTAGACGCGCCAGCCCAGGTCGGCGTCGCGCTTCACGTCCACGGCCGCCACCACGCACTGGCGTCCGAAGGCCTCGGCCAGTTCCGTGACCAGGGTCGGCCGCAGGGAGGCGGCGGTGTTCACGCCCACCTTGTCGGCCCCGGCCCGGAGGAGGCTGCGGGCATCGGCCACGCTGGACACGCCGCCACCCACGGTGAAGGGAATGCTCAGCTCCCGGGCCACGTCCCTCACCCAGGCCTCCCGCGTGCCCCGGTTCTCCAGCGAGGCGGAGATGTCCAGGAACACGAGCTCGTCCGCGCCCTCGCCGTCGTAGCGGCGGGCCAGTTCCGCGGGGTGTCCGAGATCCCGGAGTTCCTTGAACTGGATGCCCTTGACCACGCGGCCCTGTTTCACGTCCAGGCAGGGGATGATGCGCTTGGCGGGCATCAGGCGGCTCCTTCGAGGGCGGCGCGGGTGCGCGGATCGTCCAGGGGGATGAAGCCCTCCATGAGGGCCTTGCCGCTGATGGCCCCCACGATGCCGGGAATCCCCGAGAGGGGCCGCAGGTCACCGAGCTCCTTCACGCCGCCGGAGGCCTGGACCAGGAAGCCCTGCTCGGCCACCCAGGTGGCGGCCTCGACCCCGGGACCGGCCAGGGTCCCATCCCGGCTCACGTCGGTGACGAGGGCCCGGTCGAAGCCCAGGGCCTTCAGGGCTGCGAACACTTCCGCCGAGGCCAGGGCGCTGGGGGCTTGCCACCCATGGGTGACGATGCGGTCCCCCTTGAGGTCCAGGGCAGCGATGACATGGTGGCCGGACAGGCCCTTGAGGGCGGCGGGCTGCTCCACGGCGAGGGTGCCCACCACTGCGTCAAAGCCCAGGTCCAGGACCTCCTCGATGGCCGCGCGGTCGCGCAGACCTCCCCCCACCTGGAAGCGGATCTCCGGGAACTGCGAGGGGAAGGCCGTGAAGCGGCCCTGCCGGGGGCGGCCGAAGGCGCCGTCCAGGTCCACGAGGTGGATGCGCCGGGCGCCCGCCTCCGCCAGGCTGCCGATCCAGTCCTCCGGTTCCATGTCGTAGAAGGTGGCCTGCTGGGGATCGCCGTGCCGCAGCCGCACCAGGCGGCCGCGCATGAGGTCCAGGCTTGGAATCAGTTGCATGACGCCTCCGGTGCTGGGGGCGATGCGCCCATCCAGGCCAGGGCGGACTTGAGCAGGGCCAGACCCGCGGCTCCGGACTTCTCGGGATGGGGCTGGAAGCCGAGGACGGTCCCCCGGGCCTCGATGGCGGCGAAGGGGCGGCCGTGGTCGGCCAGGTAGATGGTCTCCACCGTGGGGGCGAGGGCATAGCTGTGGACGAAGTAGAGCCAGCCGCCGTCGGGGTCCGGGAGGGCCGGATGGGCCCGGAGCTGGCGGACCTTGCTCCACCCCATGTGGGGCACCTTGACGCCCGGCCCCAGGCGCCGCGAGATGCCCGGGATGAGCCCCAGACCGGAGGCCCTGGGGGCCTCCTCGCTGCCCTCGGCCAGCAGCTGGAGGCCGAGACAGATGCCCAGGATGGGGCGGCCTTCCGCTGCCAGGCTCGTGAGCGCGAGCCACCAGCCCCGCTCCCGCAGGGAATTCCGGGCGGCCTCGAAATGCCCCACGCCCGGCAGCACGATGGGGCCGTTCAGGGCGGCCTGATCGGGGGTCGCGGCCCGCCGATGGACCAGGCCCAGGCGGTCCAGGGCGCCTTCCAGCGAGGCCAGATTGCCGGCGTCGTAGTCGATGAGGGTGATGGGTGCGGAACTCATGCGGACAGGGTCCCCTTGGTGGAGGGGATGCCGCCGCCCTCGATGCGGGTGGCCTGGCGCAGGGCCCGGGCCAGGGCCTTGAACAGGGCTTCCACCTTGTGGTGGTTGTTCACACCGCGCAGCAGGTCGGCATGGATGGCGAGGCCTCCCCGCATGGCCAGCGCCACGAAGAATTCCCGGACCATCTCCACCTGGAACCCGTCGCCCAGGATGATGGGTGGCAGGTCCGCATGGAATTCGCACCAGGGTCGGCCGGAGAGGTCCACGACCACCCGGGCCAGGGCCTCATCCAGCGGCACGTAGGCGTGGGCGAAGCGGGCGAGGCCGGAGCGGTCGCCCAGGGCCTCCCTGAGGGCGTCGCCCAGGCAGAGGCCCACGTCCTCCACGAGGTGGTGGCTGTCCACGGGCAGGTCCCCCTTGGCCTCCACGATGAGGCCGAAGCCCCCGTGCCGGGCCAGCTGCATCAGCATGTGGTCGAAGTAGCCGAGGCCGGTCTGGATCCGGGCCTCGCCTCCATCAAGGTGCAGGGTGAGCCTCACCTCGGTCTCGGCGGTGGCGCGGTGGAGGGTGGCAGTCCTCATGGCAGCTCCTGGTTCAGCATCGGTAGAAGGTCGCGAAGGCTCGCGGATTGGGCATCCCCGGGCAGGGCGAAGCGGAGGCGGTCCGGACCCACGGCCGCAAACCGCCAGTCGAGTTCGGGTCGCAGGCCCGCGGCGGCGCGCAGGCAGCGGGCGTCGTCGATGGTGTCGCCCACGAACAGGATCTCCTCGGCGCGGAAGGCGTCCGCCAGCTGCAGGAGTCCAGCGGGCTCTGGCTTGCGGAGGTGGGGCGCGGCATCGCAGACCGCGGGGAGCTCGAAGCCCAGCACTTGCCAGGCCAGGATGAGCTCCTCCGGGGGCCGTCCCGTGAGGACCGCCAGATCCCGCCCCGTGGACCGGAGCTCCTCGAGGGTCACCAGGGGCCGCTCCAGTCGGATGGTCTCGGCGTAGTGCTTCTGGACGACCCTCTGCGCCGCGGGTTCGAGGGCCTGGATTCGGGCCTCGAGTTCCGGGAAGCCGCCGCCCTTGGTGCCCTCGATCAGCGCCGGGAGATCCACGTCGCCAAAGGCTTCCGCCAGGGCCAGGGCCCCGGCGGTGAGGCGGAAATCGTTGTTGAATCCCCCCAGGCGCTTGAAGGCCCGGAAGGCCTCGTCGGACCAGGGCAGGGCGGGGCGCAGTTCGGCCAGGGCGCGGGCCACGGCCTCCATGAAGCTGCGGTCCGCGTCGATGAGCACGCCGTCGATGTCCAGGGCCAGCAGCCGCCGTCGGGGCCGGGGCGCCGGGGCGGGCAGCGCGGCGCCAAGGGCCGCGGCCACGCGGGCGGTGTCTGCCTCGGAGGGGAGGGTGACGCGGGCCGCATCGGCCCCGGGGAGGCGGCGGACCTTCATGTCTGCGGCCGCCAGGGCCTTCGAGGGATCCGGCGCGATGTGGAGGAAGTTGGCGGCGCTGGGCGCCACTTGGTGGGCCGAGAGCGCGGCGGAGAGGCGGTCACGCCGCTCGGGCACAGCCCGCACGGCCGCCTCGAACTCGGCGGCGAAGTCCAGGGCCACGTCCAGCGCCTCGAGGCTGGCCGCCGGGAGGGAGTAGGGCAGCTGGAGCGCGGCGAGCCTCGAGATCAGGGCCGGATCGCCCAGCAGGTAGCCTAGGCGCCAGGCGGCCGAGGCCAGGGCCTTGCTGAAGGTGCGCAGCAGCAGCAGGTTCGGGTAGCGGTCCACGGCGAGCCGGTGGGTGGCCGAGCCGAATTCGGCGTAGGCCTCGTCGAGCACCACCAGGGGGGGTTCGGGCAGGGCGGCGGCGGCGGCCAGCAGGGGTTCGAGGGCCTCGGGCGGCAGCCAGGCGCCCGTGGGGTTGTTGGGGAGGGTGAGCCAGAGCTGCCGGCAGTCCAGTGCCTGGAACCAGGGCTCCAGGGGAAAGCCCGTCCCCTGGGGCACCAGCCGGACGCGCCCGCCATGCCTCCGTGCCAGGAGCGGATAGAGGCTGAAGCCCGGATCGGGGATGGCGACCGTGTCCCCGGCGCAGAGGCCGGCCATGGCCACCAGATCCAGCAGGGCGCCGGAGGAAGGGCCCAGCAGCAGGCCCCCTTCGGGCGCGCCCAGACGCTTCCGCAGGCGCTCGCTGAGTTCGCCCTGACGCTCCGGATAGAGGTTGAAGGGCAGGTCGCGCAGCCTCGCCAGGAGGGCCTCGCGGGAGGCCTCCGACCAGTCCGAGGGGGCCTCGTTCATGTGCAGGCGCAGACCGGCCGGGGGTTCGGCGGGCCGCTGGTAGGCGGGCAGGTCGGACAGGTCTGGGCGGAGGAGCGGCATGAGGAGCTCTGGTGGGGGCGGGAAGGGCAGGCTTTCCAGCGAGCGGCGGTGCGAAGGTTCCGGGGGGGCGCCGCCTAGGGGCGATGGCGGGCGCGCAGGGCCGCGCTGCGGGCATGGTGCGGGAGCCCCTCGGCCTCCGCCAGCCGCTCCACCCAGGGGGCCATGTCCGCCGCATCCCCGACGGACAGGCGGATCAGGCTCTGTCGCTTGAGGAAGGTGGCCACGCCGAGGGGGCTGGTGTAGCGGGCCGTGCGATTGGTGGGAAGCACGTGGTTCGGCCCAGCGCCGTAGTCACCGAAGGCCTCGGCACTGGCGCTGCCGATGAACACGGCGCCGGCATGGGTGAGCCCCGGCAGCCAGTTATCAGGATCCTTCACGCAGAGTTCCAGGTGCTCCGGGGCCCAGGCCTGGGCCAGGGCCAGGGCGAGTTCCCGGTCGGCCCGGACCAGCCTTCCGTGGGCGGCCAGGCTCTGCTCAAGGATGGGCCGGCGGGGCGAGGCCTCGGTGCGGGCCTTCAACTCCCGGGCCACATCCTCCAGCAGGGCGCGATCGGCACTCACCAGCACCGCGGCGGCATCGGGATCGTGCTCGGCCTGGGCCAGCAGGTCCTCGGCGATCCTGGCGGGATCGCCGCTTTCATCCGCGATCACCAGCAGCTCCGTGGGGCCCGCCAGGGCATCGATGCCACAGGTTCCGATCAATTGCCGCTTGGCCTCGGCCACGAACCGGTTGCCCGGCCCGGCGATGAGGTCCACGGCCGGTTCGCCATGGGCCAGCCAGCCCAGGGCCTGGGCGCCCCCGAAGGGATAGAGCTCCGTGAGCCCCAGTTCCGCCGCACAGGCCAGCACCAGGGGGTCGATCCCCCAGGCCCCGGGCAGGGTGGGTTGATTCTTGGGCGGTGTGACGCCCACGATGCGCGCCACCCCGGCGACCTGGGCGGGAATGACGGTCATGGCCAGGGTGGAAGGATAGAAGGCGCGTCCGCCGGGGATATAGACACCCGCCGTGCCGAGGGGGCACCAGCGCTCGCCCACGGAGCCGCCGCCAGGCAGGGGCAGGTCCAGATCCCGGAGACAGTGCCGCTGGCCTTCGGCGAAACGGCGCACACTCCCGATCATCTGGCGGAGGGCCGCCATAAGGTCCGGTTGGTCCCGGTCCAGGTCCGCTCGGGCCGCCTGCAGCGAGGACGCCGGGACGCGGAGGGCGGCTGGATCCAGCAGCACGCCATCCAGCCGCTGGGTCCAGCTCAGGGCGGCCTGCAGTCCGTCCCGGCGCACATCCGCCAGGATGGCCTCCACGGTCTTCCGGGTATCTCCTTCTGCCTCTCCGCTCCTGGCCAACGCGGCCACCCACCCGGGCACGTCGGCCCGCCTGGTCAGGTCAGTGATGGAGATGAAGTAACACCTATGCACCTCTCGGGTGGAATGTTCATCCTGCCAGCTTCCGGGGAGAGGCCGCAAGCTGAAATTCAGGGCCCCGGGCTACTGGGCCAGTCGGACCTCAGGCCGGCTGGGCCACCAGGGGCTGGAAGAAGAACCGCACCTCAGCGGATTCGGCTTCTTCGGTCCACTCCCAGCAGCTGGGGTCCGCGAGGATCGCCTTGACCAGGGCCACGTGCATGGCGTGGCCGGCCGCATGGGCCTCCACGAGGCCCAGCAGTGGCGCGCCCAGAAGGGCCAGGTCGCCCACCAGGTCGAGCATCTTGTGCCGCACGGCCTCGTCTTCGTAGCGGAGGGAGTCGTTCAGGGGGCCGTCGGCGGCAAAGACCACGGCGTTCTCGAGGCTGCCGCCCAGGGCCAGGCCGCGGGCTCGCAGCTGGTCGACCTCCTGGGCCAGGCAGAAGGTGCGGGCGGAGCCCAGTTCACGGCGGTACTTGTCCGGAGTGAGGCTCAGTTCGCGGCTCTGGCGGCCCAGGGCGGGGATGGGGAAATCGATGACGTAGCGCAGGCGCAGGCCGTCGAAGGGGAGGGTGCGGATCCAGCGGTTCCCATCCCGGATCTCCACGGGCCGCGTGATCTTCATGAAGCGCCGGCGGCCTTCGAGGGCCTGGATGCCCGCCTGCAGGATGGCATCCACCCAGGGGGCGGCGCTGCCGTCGAGGATGGGGAGTTCCTCGGCATCCACCTCGATGCGGAGATGCTCCACCTCCAGGCCGGCCAGGGCGGACAGCAGGTGCTCGACGGTCTGGAGCCGCACACCCTCCTTCAGCAGGGTGGTGGCCAGGACGAGATCACCGGCCAGCTCGGCCCGGGCGGGGATCTCGGTCCCGGTAGGCGTGTGGACGAAGACCAGCCCCGAGGGGTTCGCCACGGGCACCAGGCGCACGGAGCAGGGGCGGTTGCCATGCAGACCCCGGCCCGAGATCTGGATCTCGCGGCTGAGGGTCTGGGGTGTGGTGCAGCGGGGCATGGTGGGGCCTCGCTACATTACTAGCCAGTTTCGTGCCTTTATTTTAGCTAAATCATTTCAATATTTGGATAGGCACAAGCCGATGAGGGCTGTAGGTCACATCACCACACCCTGTGGTCATTGGGGGCGAGCCCGTTGCCAGTCCTCGGGGGTGGTGAGCTTCAGATTGGAACTGGGACTGGGGATGAGCTTCACGGCCAGACCCAGGCGCTCGAGCAGGGACACGTCATCCGTGCCCACGAAGCCATCCTCTTCGGCGGCCCGGAAGGCATGGAGCCAGGTGCTGAGCCGCGCGATCTGCGGGGTCTGGGCCCGGTAGAATTCCTCTCTCGGCTCAGTGCGCAGCACCCGGCCCAGCCGGTCCACCCGTTTGAGGGTATCCGTGGAGGCTTCGCCCAGCAGGACGCCGTCAAACAGGTTGAGCGCCTCGAGCGCCTCCCAGAGCGGGGCGGCCGGCGGGAAGGGTCTCACGGCATCATGGATCATCACGGGGGCGAGGGGCCTGCCGGGCAGGGTCCGGAGTGCCAGCCACACCGATTCCTGCCGGGTGGCGCCGCCGGGCACGACCGTGCAGGGCACCTCGAAGGACCAGGTGCGGGCCTCCTCCAGGTGGGTCTCGGGAACGGCCAGGGCGATGCCGGCCAGGGGCGGCATGCCTGGGGCCAGGAAGGCCTCCACGGTCACCTGGAGCAGCGGCCGCCCATCCCAGTCCCTGAATTGCTTGGGGAGTCCCCCTCCCATCCGCAAGCCCCGGCCTCCGGCCGGAATGACCAGGAAGGGGTGCAGGGAATCAGCGCTGGCGGGTGATGAAGGGTTCGACACCGCGGTCCTTCAGGAGCTTGGCGATTCTTTCGGCGGCCTGTTCGGCGTCCTGGCGGGTGGTGTAGCTGCCCACGCGGACACGCTTCACGGACAAGCCACTTCGGGTGATGGCATTTTGAAGGGTGACAATGCCGAAGGTATTCTCAAGTTCGTTTGTAAGTGCATCAATATTATTGGGATCTGAAAGTGAAGCCACCTGTATGACAAAGGGATTCGCCTGACTTGCAGCCAGGTCCAGGGTGGTGGGAAGGCCCATGGCATCGACGGATCGTAGGCGGACCCTGGAGGTCCCCTGACCCACAATGCCCAGTTCCTGGGCTCCTCGCTTGGAGAGGTCCAGAATCCTGCCCTTCATGAAAGGACCTCGGTCGTTCACGCGCAGGACGACCCGCCGGTGGTTATCCAGGTTCTCGACTTCCACGAAACTGCCCAGGGGAAGCGTGCGGTGAGCGCAGGTGTATTGGTCAGGGTCGAAAATTTCACCGCTGGCCGTAGGTCTTCCGGCGAATCCGTCATCGTTCCCGCCATACCAGCTGGCAATACCCTCTTCCAGGTAGGCCTGCCCCTCCTGGGAGGGGGTTCCGTTCCGGTAGCCGGCCTGGGCCAGGGGAAGGGAGCCCGGGGGCCGGGTGCAATGGATGGTGAAACTGAGGGCGACCAGGGTCGCCACGCGGGGGGTGCTCCAGCGCATGAGCCGAAGGATCCCGCCTCTGCCAGGTTCCACCGGGACTGGGGGGTCGAAGGCGATCTGGATCTCGTGGATCCACGACACGCAGGCCTGACTCCAGTTGGTGGGATGGAAGGGGGACGTCATCGGACTCCAGAAGATTTAATAGATTAAGGCGTCGTATTTAATGGACCCGCTCGTATACATATAAGTATGGACGAAGCTTGACCGTTTGTAAAGGATCAGTCATTTGAATAGTGATATATCTTGCGTTCGTTGTATTTAGAATCGGCTATTGACGATCGGGAATCTGGGACACCCGGTAGGGCTTGGGCCGGTTCCCCTCGGCCAGGAAGGGAGCCGGGAGTTTCCGGGCGGCCTCCCGGGCGGCGGCCTCGGATCCGAACGACCCGAAGAAGATCTGGTAGCAGGTCCGGCCGTCCCGCATGGCCATGGGCATGAGGAAGAGGTCCGGGTCCTGGCCCTTCAGGAGTTCGGCGGCCCGCTGGATGGTCTGCCCCTGGCAGGCGATCTCCAGACGAAGGGTCCAGCGGCTCTGGATGGACCCGGCCAGGACTGAGCCCTGGGACACGGCCTTCTTCCAGTCGCCTTGGGTGATGGTCTCAAGGCGTTCGACCCTGGAGGGGACGAGGGGTTCCCGCTTGGGGGCAGGAAGGCTGGGGGGCACAGGCTGAGGTGTGACAGGTTCGGGCTTTGCACCAGAAGCCAGGGCCGGATCGGGTTTCGCAGGTTCCGGGGCCACGGCGACCGGCTTGACCGCCACCAGGGGCTTGGCCGGGGCCGCCGCAGCCTTCGATACGGGTGGTGCCCCCGGGTGGGAGCGCCTGAACCGGCCGGTCCCGACCCAGAGCCCCCCGAGAACCATCAGGGCGCCAAGCAGGGCCCCAACCAGGATCAGGGGGCGCCGAGCGGGGGATGCCGAGGCGGGCTCCAACGGGGCCGGAGGGGGGGGGACCTCGTTCCTCCCCGTGATCTCATGCTGGATGGGCAGGGCCGGTTCGGGGTCCGGTGGCTCCGGAACGGTCCAGGGCAGATCTTCGACTTCGTCCTCGGGGCCCAGCGCGTCCAGCGCCTTGGAGAGGTGCTCCAGGTTGGTGGTGGGATGCTGGCTGGCGTGGATCTCCGAGAAGAGGGAGGGCTGGGGTGCCGCCGGGGGCTCCGGAAGGGCGGGCGTGATGCTGTGGTCGGTGGGGTCCATGGCCATCTCCAGGGCCCTTCGATCCAGGGGGGGCAGCTCATGGAGGCGTGCCCAGCCCATTTCGCGGAGGAAGAGAATGAAGGCGCCCAGCCGGAAGGGCTCCACGCCGGATTCCCGGCTCAGTTCCAGCAGGGTGCGGCTGCCGTCCAGGAGGCTGGGCAGTTTGGCCAGGTCCGGGGGCAGGGTCAGTTCCTGGTGGCGGCGACCTTCCAGGACGACCACCTGGTTCAAGGGCCCGAGCTCCTCCAGGACCCGCTCGCGGTCCATGAGGTTGAGGACGCCCGTGAGCAGCATGGCCGGGGTGTCGAAGGGGAGGCGGACCGTGGTGACGTCGAGATCCTTGGCCTCGAAGGCCGGGGTCTCGCCGGCGGTGGCGATGCTGGCCCAGACCACCCGCTCCACCTGGGCCCGGGCGACATCCAGGAGGTCCCGCTGGGTGATGAACCCCATCTCGATGAGGTTCTTCCCGATGGACATGGCCGGATTGAGGTTGGCCATGGCGTAGTCGAGCTGGGCCTGGGTGATCCGGCCCCGCTCCACCAGCAGGTGGGTCAGCCGGTCCAGCGGATGGGTGCTGGCGGCGAAGACGATGTCCCCGGCCTCCATGAAGACCGTGCGGTGGGGTTCCTGCCCCAGCCTCCAGAGACCGGTGGCGCGGGCCCGATGGCGGGCGAAGAGATCCGTGAGGGCCGAAAGACTCATGTGACCATCCATCGCTCGAGCTTGAGTTTGCCCACTTTCACCAGGACCGACTGGCCGGACCGCAGCGCCAGCCTCAGGGCTGGATCTGCGGACTTCTGCCCGTCCAGGCTCACGGCGCCCTGGGCGATGAGGCGCTCCGCCTCCTTGCGGCTCCCGGCCAGGCCCCGCTCCACCAGCAGGCGGGCCAGGGGAACCTCACCCTCGGTGGCGGGCACCGCCACCTCGGGGGCCTGCTCCTGGCTGCGCTCGGAGAAGCGGCGGATCCAGCGCTCCTCTGCGTCCCGCCCGGTGGCGAGCCCGTGGAAGTCCGACACGATCTGCCGGGCCAGGGCCTTCTTGGCATCCATGGGATGGCCCTGCCTGAGGACCTCGATCTCGGCGGGCAGCCGGTCTGTGAGCAGCAGGTACCAGTCCCACATGAGGGTGTCGCTGATGCTCATGGCCTTGCCGTACTGGGTATCGGGATCCTCCATGAACCCGATGTAGTTGCCCAGGGACTTGGACATCTTCTCGACTCCGTCGAGGCCGAGCAGCAGGGGCACCGTGAGCACCACCTGGGGCTGCTGGCCCGAGGCCTCCTGGAGGATGCGGCCCTGCATGAGGTTGAAGAGCTGGTCATTGCCGCCCAGTTCCACGTCCGCCTCCAGGGCGACGGAATCGTAGGCCTGGGTGAGGGGATAGAGCAGCTCGTGGAGGGCGATGGGTTCGCGGGCCTCCATGCGCCTGGCGAAATCGTTGCGCTCGAGCATCTGGGCCAGGGTGAACCGGGAGGCCAGGCGGATCCAGCCCTCTCCGGCCAGGTTGCCGAACCATTCGCTGTTGAAGCGGATCCTGGTCTTCACGGGATCGAGGATCTTGAAGACCTGGGCCTTGTAGGTCTCCGCATTGGCCATGACCTCGGCCCGGCTGAGGGGGGGCCGGGTGGCCTTCTTGCCCGTGGGATCGCCGATGAGGCCCGTGAAGTCGCCGATGAGGAAGGTGACCTCGTGGCCCAGCTCCTGGAACTGGGCCATTTTGCGGATGAGCACCCCGTGGCCGAGATGCAGATCCGGGGCCGTGGGGTCGAAGCCCGTCTTGATCCGAAGGGGCCGGCCTTCCTTCAGCTTCGCCTCCAGCTGCTCGACCTTGTGGCAGGTCACGGAGCCCTTCAAAAGCAGGGCCAGGGCATCGGAGACGGAACCGGAAGCAGCAGTCATGCCTGAATCTTGGCTGAAAACCCCTGCAGGCTCAATGCGGAAGGGCCTAGAGACTTGCAGGTTTCTAGCGGACGTCGAGCTCGGCGACCTTCCGGGGCCCCTTGTCGTCGGGCTTTCGGACACTTTCGAAGGTGACGTAGACGGCCCGGCCGGACCTCGGGCTCCAGCCCACGCGCACGCGCCCGTTGAAATCGCGGTTGATCTGGAGGCCGCCGTGCTCCATGACCTCCGGGCTCAGGTCCGGGGCGGAGACGATCTCCTTGTGCCACCGGGAGGCGGCCTCCAGGAAGTCCGCCTGGCTGGGCCAGGTCTTCGCGAGGCCGGGGTTGGCGGCATAGAGGGCCTGGCAGCCCTCCGGCGATCGGAGCTGCTCCACGACGGTGCGGAAGTCTTCCCAGTCCGGGCGCATCTTGTCGAGGGCGAGGCTGAGGACCCCCTTGGCCTTCTGCTTGAACCAGTCCGGGTCGGTCTTGGCCTTGTGCCCGAGATAGGCCACCCCGCCAATGCAGGTCATGAGGACCACCAGGAAGGTGACCCCGCAGCCGAGGGCGATCTTGCCCCAGAGGGGCAGCCCCGCCCGGACGGGAACCCCGCGGCCACCGTTGTCCCAGGATGAATCCGCCATGACGGCTCCTACAGGAGGTTGCTCGCCAGCTCGGCCAGCTTGCTCCGCTCGCCCTTCTGGAGGGTCACGTGGCCGGAGATGTCGAGGTGCTTGAAGTGCTCCGCCAGGAAGCTGAGGCCGTTGGTGCTGGCGTCCACGTAGGGGTTGTCGATCTGGTGGGGGTCCCCCGTGATGATCACCTTGGTGCCCTCGCCGGCCCTGGTGAGGATGGTCTTCACCTCGTGCGGTGTGAGGTTCTGGGCCTCGTCCACCACCAGGTACTGCTTGGGGATGCTGCGGCCCCGGATGTAGGTGAGGGGCTCGACGCTGAGGTAGCCCGCCTCCTCCAGCTGGCTGGCGGTCATGGTGGTGCGGCGCCGGGCCTCGGTGTTCGCCCCCACGATGAACTCGAGGTTGTCGTAGATGGGCTGCATGTAGGGCCGCAGCTTCTCGCTGATGTCCCCGGGCAGGTACCCCAGGTCGCGGCCCATGGGCATCACGGGCCGGCTCACGAGAATCTTGTCGTAGGCCTCATCGTCCACCACCTGCTGCAGGCCCGCGGCCATGGCCATCAGGGTCTTGCCGGTGCCGGCCTTGCCCAGCAGCGTGACCACCTGGACGGTGGGGTCCAGGAGCAGTTCCATGGCGAACTGCTGCTCGCGGTTCCGGGGCTTGATGCCCCAGGGGTAGGACTCCATGCGGCGCAGGGGCCGCAGCAAGCCCTCGCCGGCCATGAACCGGGCCAGGGCCGTGTGGCTGGGGTTGGTCTGGTCCACCAGGGTGAGGAACTGGTTGGGGTAGAGGTTCAGCTCGGCGTCGGGCTGGAGGCCCCCGTCGTAGAGCAGGTCCACCTTTGCTGGATCCACGTCCCAGGTCTTGTGGCCGGTGTAGAGCTCGTCCACTTCCACCCGGTCCGTGGTGTAGTCCTCGGCCTGCACGCCAATGGCATCGGCCTTGATGCGGAGGTTCGTGTCCTTGGTGACCAGGACCACCCGGTCCTTGCAGGTGTGCAGCAGCTCCCGGGCGCAGGCCAGGATCTGGTTGTCGGCCTTGTGCTTGTCCGCCGACAGGATGCCGATGTCCAGGCTGTGGGCCGCCACATCGACCTTGAGCGTGCCGCCGCCGTCCAGGGGCACACCCCGGCTGAGGCTGCCGGTGGCCCGCAGCTTGTCCAGCAGGCGGGAGACGCTGCGGGCATTGCGTCCGACTTCGGTCTGGTCCTTCTTGAAGTGGTCCACTTCCTCGATGACCACGATGGGGAGGACCACGTCGTGTTCCTGGAAGTGGAGGATGGAATTCGGGTCATGCAGGAGGACGTTCGTATCGAGGACGAAGACCTTCTTGCTGGATGGCGGGACCAAATCGAACCTCCTGGGACACACTCCGAAGCTGCCCGCACCCTACCACCAAGCGGCCGCCCTTGCACGGCTGGGATTCATCCACGGATCGGTGTGAGAATGGCTCCCCCCGGAGGCTCTTGCATGAGGATCCTCGCCATGGCCCTTGCCATCACCACCGCCCTCGCCGCCCAGGCCCCCCTCCGCTATCCGCCGACCCGGAAGGGCGACGTGGTGGACGACTTCTTCGGCACCCCGGTGGCCGACCCCTACCGCTGGCTGGAGGACGACAACAGCGCCGAGACCAAGGCCTGGGTGGAGGCCCAAAACCAGGTCACCTTCGCCTACCTCGCGCAGATCCCCCAGCGGGAGAAGATCCGGGAACGCATCACCAAGCTCTGGGATTTCGAGAAGTACAGCGCCCCCTTCAAGCGCGGGAAGCGCTACTTCTATTCCTACAACTCGGGCCTGCAGAACCAGGCGGTGCTCTACGTCACGGAGGATCCCAAGGCCAAGGGCCGGATCCTTCTCGACCCCAACACGCTGAGCAAGGACGGCACGGTGGCGCTCAGCGGGGTGAGCATGACGGAGGATGGCAGCCTCATGGCCTACTCCATCTCCGTGGCCGGGTCCGACTGGCAGACCTGGAAGGTCCGGGACGTGGCCACCGGCAAGGACCTTTCTGATGAGATCCAGTGGTCCAAGGCCAGCGGCGCCTCCTGGCTCAAGGATGGCAGCGGGTTCTACTACAGCCGCTACGAGGCCCCCAGGGGCCGCGGGGCCCTCACGGGGGTGAACAACAACCACCAGCTCTGCTTCCACAGGCTGGGCACGCCCCAGGCCAAGGACATCCTCGTCTACCAGCGTCCCGACCAGCCCGAGTGGTACCTGGGCGGATCGGTCACCGACGACGGCCGCTGGCTGGTCATCTCCTGCGGCAAGGGGACCAATCCCGAGAGCAGCCTGTATCTCAAGGACCTGTCCAGGCCGGACAGCCCCGTGGAGCCCTTCCTCGACAAGATGGACGCCACCTACAATGTGGTGGACAACGAGGGCGACCGGTTCTTCGTGAGCACCAACCAGGGGGCCCCGCGCAACCGGCTGGTGGCCATTCGCAAGGGCGAGACCGATCCCGCCCAGTGGACCGAGCTCATCCCCCAGGCCAAGGGCAAGGACGTGCTGGAATCCGTGTCCCTGGTGGGCGGGCGCTTCGTGGCCACCTGGATGCGGGATGCCCACTCCGCCGTGGAGTTCTACGATCTGAAGGGCAGGGCGACCGGTTCGCTCGCCCTGCCGGCCCTGGGCACGGCCGGCGGGTTCGGGGGCCGGCGCGAGGACACCGAGACCTTCTACACCTTCGGCAGCTTCACCTATCCCGGCACCATCTACCGGCTGGACCTGAAATCGGGGAAGAGCTCCGTCTTCCGCACCCCGAAGGTGGCCTTCGAACCGGCGGACTACGAGGTGAAGCAGGTCTTCTACCCGAGCAAGGACGGTACGAAGGTCCCGATGTTCCTGGTCCACAGGAAGGGCCTGAAGCTGGACGGCCGGAACCCCACCCTGCTCTACGGCTACGGCGGCTTCAACGTGCCGCTGACGCCGAGTTTTTCCGTCTCCCGCATGGTCTGGCTGGAAATGGGGGGCGTCTACGCCATGGCCAACCTGCGGGGGGGCGGCGAGTACGGCCTGGACTGGTACGACGCGGGTCGGAAGGAGAAGAAGCAGAATGTCTTCGATGACTTCATCGCCGCCGCCGAGTGGCTCATCGCGCACAAGGTGACTTCGACCCCGAAACTCGCCATCAACGGCGGCAGCAATGGCGGCCTGCTGGTGGGGGCCTGCCTCACCCAGCGGCCCGACCTCTTCGGCGCGGCGGTGCCCGAGGTGGGCGTCATGGACATGCTGCGCTTCCACAGGTTCACCCTCGGCTGGGGCTGGAAGAGCGACTACGGCAGCAGCGAGACCAGGGAGGGCTTCGACACCCTCATGAAGTACTCGCCCCTGCACACCATCAAGCCCGGCGTGAGCTATCCGCCCACCCTGGTTACCACCGGCGACCACGACGACCGCGTGGTGCCTGCCCACAGCCACAAGTTCACGGCCACACTGCAGGCTGCCCAGGCCGGGCCCGCGCCCATCCTCACCCGCATCGAGGTGAGCGCCGGCCACGGCGCCGGCAAGCCCACGGACAAGGCCATCGCCGAGCGGGCCGATGTCCTGGCCTTCCTGGTGAAGAACCTGGGCATGAAACCCTGAGACCTGATTGACCTTGTGTTACGAGGTATCCTTGGGGATCGTCCCCATTCAGGAGGCTTCCGCATGAAGTTGGCCCCATTCCGATCCTGTCTGCTGGTCCTCGCCGTCCCGGCCCTCCTGGCCCAGGTGCCCCTGACCTATCCCGCCACCCGCAAGGGGGACGTGGTGGACGACTACCACGGCACCAAGGTGGCCGATCCCTACCGTTGGCTGGAGGACGACCGCTCCCCGGAAACCGCCGCCTGGGTGGAGGCCCAGAACCAAGTGACCCGGGCCTACCTCGCCGGGATCCCCGAGCGGAAGGCCATCGAGGCGAGGCTCACGAAGTTGTGGGACTACGAGAAGTACGGCGCCCCCAGCAAGCGGGGGAAGTTCTACACCTACACCTGCAACACCGGACTCCAGAACCAGGCCGTGCTCTACGTCACGACGGACCTCAAGGACAAGGGCAGGGTGTTGCTGGATCCCAACACCCTCAGCGCCGATGGCATCGTGTCCCTGGGCGGCACGGTGTTCACCGAGGACGGCCGCTTCATGGCCTACTCCCTGTCCAAGGGTGGCGCGGACCTGAACGTGTGGAAGGTGCGGAGTGTGGAAACCGGCCAGGACCTGGCCGACGAACTGCCCCTGGGCCGCAACGGCGTGGGCGGCTGGGCCAAGGATGGCAGCGGCTTCTACTACACCCGCTACCCCCTGCCCAAGGACCGCAGCGCCCTGACCGGCGTCTTCAAGAACCAGCAGCTCTTCTTCCACAGGCTGGGTGAGCCGGTGGCGAAGGATGTCGTGGTCTACGAGCGGCCCGACCAGCCGGACTGGGGCTTCGGCGCCCACGTCACCGATGACGGCCGCTGGCTCGTGATCTACCAGAACCAGGGCACGGATCGCCGCAGCCGCATCTTCCTCAAGGACCTGGCCAGGCCCGACGCCCAGGTTGAGCCCTGGCTGGACAAGTTCGACGCCACCTACCGCGTGGTGGGCAACGACGGCGCCACCTTCTATGTCTTTACCGACCAGGGCGCCGCGCGCGGCCGCCTGGTGGCCATCGAGCGCGGCAGGCCCGAGCCGAAGGACTGGAAGACCCTGATCCCCGAGGCCCCCGGCAGGGACGTGCTGGCGGGCGTGAACCTCGTGGCGAACCGCTTTGCCGCCACCTGGCGTATCGATGCCTTGAATACAGTGCGTCTCTACGACCTGAACGGCAAGCAGGAACGCGAGATCGCCCTGCCGGGCGTGGGCTCCCTCGCTGGCTTCGGCGGCCGCCGCGAGGACACCGAGGCCTTCTACGGGTTCACCAGCTACAACCTTCCCACGACCCTCTATCACTACGACTTCGCCAGCGGCAGGAGCGAGGTCTTCCGCCAGGCCAAGGTGGCCTTCGACCCCGCCGCCTTCGAGGTGAAGGAAGTCTTCTACCCCAGCAAGGACGGCACCAGGATCCCCCTCTTCCTGGCCTACCGGAAGGGCCTCAAGCTCGACGGCCAGAATCCCACCCTGCTTTACGGCTACGGCGGCTTCAACATTTCCGCCAGCCCCCGGTTCAGCCCTGCCACCGTGGCCTGGCTGGAGATGGGCGGTATTTACGCGGAGGCCTGCCTGCGCGGGGGCAGCGAGTACGGCCGCGACTGGTACGACGCAGGCAGGCTGCGCCACAAGCAGAACGTCTTCGATGACTTCATCGCCGCCGCCGAGTGGCTCATCCAGGAGAAGTACACATCCACCCCCAGGCTGGCCATCCACGGCGGCTCCAACGGCGGACTCCTCGTGGGGGCCTGCCTCACCCAGCGGCCCGACCTCTTCGGCGCGGCGCTGCCCGCCGTGGGCGTCATGGACATGCTGCGCTACCACCGGTTCACCATCGGCTGGATGTGGAAGAGCGACTACGACTGCTCCGACGATCCGGACGGCTTCAGGTACCTCATGACCTACAGCCCCCTCCACACCCTGAAACCCGGCGTGAAGTATCCCCCGACCCTGGTGACCACCGGGGACCACGATGACCGCGTGGTGCCCGCCCACAGCCACAAGTTCATCGCCACCCTCCAGGCCGACCAGGCCGGTCCCGGCCCCGTGCTCACCCGCATCGAGACCAACGCCGGCCACGGCGCCGGCAAGCCCACCGCCAAGCAGATCGCCGAACGCGCCGACGAGTGGGCCTTCCTGGTCAAGAACCTGGCCATGAAGCTGCCCGCCGGGTTCGGCCGGTAGAACTGTAGAGCTCACACGACCCCCCACGGCGCCGCGCGGGGCGGCGGGCGTCGTGGTGAGCTCTCGGTTGATTCCAGCGCCCTCCCAGGGCAAACTGAAAGCTGAGCGCCAACTTAGCTCAGTTGGTAGAGCAGCTGATTCGTAATCAGCAGGTCGCAGGTTCGAATCCTGTAGTTGGCTCCAATGAGAAGGCCCCCGAACGGGGGCCTCTGGTTGTTGGTGGAAATAGAGCTAAATAAATGTATTCAGGTGACTTGCGGTTAAGCTAATTGAAAGCCTGTGCAGAATAACCCGAGAGGGATCAATTAGATCCCCTTTCGAGGGTTGGCGGTTTGAACCCCGAGAAGCCTCCCTGCCGTGCCCCGTCTGATCGGAGATTGTATGGTCTGTCGGTAACCCCGGATTTCTCTCCGGATCGTGTGGCCGGGGTCGCGACAGAGAAGCTCGCGCCGGGGAGGGCCTTGAAATTAGAATTGAATAGGTTGCTTGGATGACGCAATGGTCAATGAGCGGGTCGCACGGGAAATGGGAACGTAGAAAAGCTTGGCTTGGGCCTGTCTCCCTCTTGTGAAATGGGTGGCATCCCCTTGAGTTCCCAATCGACTGGGATGGCGTCGATCTGCGTGAACGGCTTATTGCTTCCAAAATGCGGCAGAAGGATCTTGAGGTTCTGCTTCAGGTACACAAGAACACCCTCAACAACTGGGTGAGCGGAGCAGTCCCCTGGCCAAACGAGACCCTGCAACAGGTGAAGAGGGCCCTTCTCGATTGGAACCCGGATACACAACGCGCCTTCCGCGTTGGCGGTCGGTCCTCTTGGTCTTAGCCACCATTGATGTTGTGAGGAAGCCTTCTACCCGTCAGTCATCGTTCTATTGAGGGGCTTGGCCCCGATCCGGTCGAGTGGACTCGCCACCCCATGACCACCTCGGTTCAGGACGTGGGTATAAATCATCGTGGTCTCCACATCCTTGTGGCCGAGCAACTCCTGAATGGTGCGGATGTCGTAGCCACTGCCCAGTAGGTGCGTGGCGAAGGAATGCCGGAGAACATGGGGCGATACGGGTTTCGCGATGTCTGCCCGCATTGCAGCCTCACGGATGGCCCTTTGGACACTCTCTGGGTAGATGAAGTGGCGACGGATCATGCCGCAGTCTGGGTCGACCGATCGAAGCCGGGAAGGGAACACCCACTGCCAATGCCATTTCTTGCCGAGCCCCCGATACTTGGCTCCCAGTGCATCGGGCAGCCAGACTTCACCGAATCCCGCCTCTAGGTCCTGGGCATGCAGCGCCCGCACCTTGAGCAAGTGATCCTGAAGCGGCTTGACCAGTGCCTCCGGGAGCATGGTCATCCGATCCTTCCCCCCTTTGCCCTCGCGGATGGTGACTTCCCGACGCTCGAAGTCGAGGTCCTTGACCCGCAGCCGGAGCCCCTCCTTCAGCCGCATGCCTGTGCCGTAGAGCAGGCGTGCAAAGAGCCCCATCGTGCCGTCCATCTGGTCAAGGAGTCGGCCCACTTCCGAGGGTGAAAGTACCACTGGCAGACGCGGGGTCGTCTTGGCGTGGACCACGTCGTTCAGCCAGGGCAGTTCCGTCCCCAGGACCACCTTGTAGAGGAAGAGTAGTGCGGCCTTGGCCTGGTTCTGGGTAGAGGGGGCGACCTCTCCCCTAGTGGCCAGGTGCGAAAGGTAAGTTTCCACCTCTGCGGCACCCATCTCCCGGGGGTGCCGCTTCCCATGGAAGAGGATGAAGCTTCGGATCCACTTGGTGTAGACCGCATCCGTGGCAGGGCTCAAGTGGCGCACACGGATGGCTGCGTGGACCTGGTCCAGAAGTCGGGGGGAAGTGGTTGGACCGGGTTCCATGTCGCTCCTGGCACGATCCGGCCTGGCCAAGCTGCCCATGGGCATCGGAGCCGGTCGGGGTGGCCCAAGGGTGGGGATCCAAATATGGCGAATTTTTGACGAACGTCAACAGATCTGCGAGGCTCTTGATTCATCCTTCACAGTCCAAACGGCCTGGCGAAACCTATGCGATATGATTCGCCCAGTAAATTCCACCGAATTACTTCTCATCCGCCAACCATTACGTTTGGAGAATGCGATCCTCCAAAAGCAAGTTGTTCTATGGCTGAAGATCGCGTGTCGTCATTACCTTATTCTACGGCAATTACACAAACCTCTTTGTCGTGGAATCCATAGTTAGGTGCCTACATGCGCCCCTTTCCAATTTGGTTAGCCCTCGTCATAGTGGTGGCTTGCAACAGGAATCGCGACAAGACCATCACTGCAGCACCAATTTCTCCCCAGCCCGAAGAACAGAGGGTTCCCAGTAACTTTTCTAACAAAGTATCGAAAGCCGCACACCTAGAGCAGAGCAACCAACCTGTACCAACTCCACCATCAAATTCCCTAATCCAGCCATGGCTTGATCTCAAAGAAGTGCCTACTGATCTAGCGATAGGAAAGATTAATATTTCTCTGGGGAGTCTCCCCAACGTTTGGCTTTGGGCTATCAATAGCGATAAGCCAGAAAGGTTCGGTGATCGGTTCCCGATGAGGGTGGGTAGTCACCGCTCTTTTGATCCTACAATTAAAATTCCATCAGGGTTCGATTGCCCTGGATGGATCACTGAGTGGGAAACCGAAGGCCTAGCGGTTTATGCTAAGTATGGTCCATGGCACCTCATACATAGTTACGATGAAGGCTGGTGCTGGCTCCTTCTACGAGATGAGGAATTATCAATAAATGAAGACTATCGATGGTCTGTCTACGAGGAACCATGGCGAAATGTTTTTAGCCGAATTCAGAATCCGCACCCAAAAGTAGATTCAGAAGGCTTCATTTCTTATTATTCCATCGACACGATTCAACCAATGCCATCAGAAATCCTGCGTGAACAACCAAACGACCAATCAAAATCACTTGGACCAGTCACTGGAAAATATTTCAAGATGATCTCCTTCAGAGAAAATTGGGTACAAATTCAAGAAACTGAAACCTCATGTCTTACGGAACCAAAAGATGCGAATGGGCCAGTTGTACTCAAGGTTCGTTGGAACCCGAACCGGATTGGGTGGATCCGTTGGCAAGTTCCTGGGCCTATACCTGGTACCTTCCAAATTCGACTTCGTGGCCTATTACATTGTGGTGGGTATCGTAAGTAACTCTGCACCTAACCCTCCGCTCAACTCGGACCCCGCCCGCACTGCCTTCCGTTCTTTCTCTTCGTCTCGCTTCCTCGGCTCCGCTCGTCGCCTCGGTGCAGGCGGGGCCGGTTAGCTTCATTCGTTAGGCCTCACGCCAATGGAAATGAATCTCCCACCATTTCTTTCGACGATCAACAAGGTCGAAGAATGCCAATATTTTCTTGTCATGATGCTTCAAAATTATCATTACCCAGATCGATTTCGATTTAATCTGAATGCATTCATTCAGGCCCTCAGAAATACCACTTTTATTCTTCAAAGCGAAGATAATAAGCCCGATGGATTTGAAGCATGGTACGCACAGAAGCAAGAAGAGATGCGTTCAAACACTCTTCTGAGGAATTTTGTTCAAGCCAGGAATGTGATAGTTAAACAGGCCGAATTAGAAGCCCAAAGCAAATGCGCTCTCGGGCTCTTCCGGTACAAAAAGCTCAAAATTGCCCTTTCACCGGACCTCCCACCATGCATCGATAGCTATGTTTTACTTGAGAAAGCCAAAAGCTTTGTCTACCCCCTCTTCCTCCCTCTTGACCATTCCGCGATTGGAGAGCAAGCAGGCATAGAGAGGACTTGGGTATTCCCAGAAATAGGCGAAACCGAAGTGGTTGGCCTATGTATTGAGGCCGCAACAGAAATCGCTAGTGTTGTGCGCTCGGCTATCCAACTCGCAGGCGGTGATCATATTTTTGATTTTGAGATTTCAGATTTATATGATTTCAGGGTACTGCTTGAAACTGATGCTGATCCAAACCTTCCAATCAAATGGGGCTGGTGCGAATAGAATAATACTGAAATATTCTCCCGCTCTCTTCGGCCTAACCCTCAGCTCAACTCGGACCCCGCCCGCACCGTCTTCCGCTCTTTCTCTTCGTCTCGCTTCCTCGGCTCCGCTCAGCGCCTCGGTGCAGGCGGGGCCGGTTAGCTTCATTCGTTAGGCGTTACGGTGATCCGCATGAATGACCTCCAAGAACGAATTTCTGCCAGCTTTCAGGCCCAAGGTCTCATGGCAACTTTGGGCGCAAGCTTGGTCCATGTCGAAGTAGGCGAAGTCCATATCTCGTTGCCTTTCTCACAGCATCTTTCGCAGCAGCATGGTTACGTTCACGCCGGGGCAATCACAAGCATTGCCGACAGTGCCTGCGGCTACGCTGCTCTAACGAAAGCCCCTGAGGGACATGAGGTTGTAACCGCCGAATTCAAGATCAACCTACTCCGCCCAGCAGTTGGGGATCACTTCCTCGCAATCGGGAAGGTCGTTAATGCTGGGCGATTACTCACGGTATGCACTGGTGAAGTCCGCGCTTTCACTGGAACTGGTGCCTCATTTAAGGTCGTGGCTCTAATTCAGGCCACCATAGTCAACGCTGCAAAGTAACGCCTAACCCTCCGCTCAACTCGGACCCCGCCCGCACTGCCTTTCGTTCTCTCTCAGCTTCCCGCTTCCTCGACTCCGCTCAGCTCCTCGGTGCAGGCGGGGCCGGTTAGCTTCATTCGTTAGGGCTCCACAATGCCTCGAGCCATGAAGTCTTCTCTAATATGTATCACCGCGCTATTGCTTGTAATCGAGGCAACGCAATTGATCGCACAAACGGCGAAGAACAGCGAAAAGCCCCCAAAAGCAGAATTCGCGATTCCCTGGTCGAAACTCATTAAAGTCTCTCCTGACTGCTCAGTCAGGAGGATCGATACTTTATCTTTCCAAGTTGGCACACTCATCGCGGCCCCTGTCAGCGGTGGTCGGCAGGTTCATTTGGGCGAAATTCGGGATCTAGACTATGTGCCAAGTGCTTGGTGGGATAGCTCTGGGATAGCTGTATACAAAAAGCATGGGGATTGGGTTCTTGTGCACTCAAAGACCTCAGGTTGGTATTGGGCCTTCCTGGATCCAAAAGAATTGAAAAAAACAAATCAAGATCCTGAATTCTCGCCTTCTCAGGTGCTATCCGAAGGCTTGGATTCTCTCGATTACACACTAAAAGACAATGACCTTGATAAATTCTCAACAGATAAACAGGGTTACCGAATTTATTCCCAAATTCGGACAATTGAGATTCCGCTTAATGAACCCCTAAGGTCCAAGCCAAATACGCAGTCACAATCGCTTGGACACATAGAAGCTGAGTATTGCAATATCCTAGGTTTCGATGGTGATTGGGTCCAGATTCAAGAGCCACTTGAATTGGAGATGATTCCCGGTGGTGATGATCATAACGACCTGCTCAAAGTGAAATGGGACCCGGCTAGAACAGGTTGGGTGCGCTGGCGTATTAAAGGACCTGTTCCTGGTTCTTACCGTATTTTCTTGCGGGGCATTACTTTTTTTGGGGTCATAGATTGATTTCGCTCTGTTCCATCCTCGCCCTAACCTCTCGCTCAACTCGGACCCCGCCTGCATTGTCTTTCGCTCTTTCTCTTGTTCCGTCTTCCTCGGCTTCGTT
>Ga0214224_1000170_pt1 | contig 20458 bp, 20 predicted proteins | sample TroBogypolimnion_7_FD_153062 | JGI IMG/M metagenome (GOLD analysis project Ga0214224, IMG submission 153062) | Freshwater microbial communities from Trout Bog Lake, WI - 10SEP2007 hypolimnion | ecosystem: Environmental > Aquatic > Freshwater > Lake > Hypolimnion/Profundal zone | place: Trout...
GCCGGCCCGGCCAGCCCCGAGGAGAGCCTCGGCTCGGCCGAGGCCGACGGCCTGGTCCTCGACGGCAGCGGCAGTCCCCTCGCCGACGTGAAGGTGTCCCTGAAGACGGGCCCGACCACCCTGGAGACACACACCCCGCCGTCCGGGCGCTTCCGCTTCCCCGCCCTGCCCAAGGGGAACTACCGGGTGCGGCTCGAGAAGGAGGGCTATGTACCCCGGACCCTGTCGCTGTCCGTGGAACTCGCCTCCGGCACTGCTCCCGCGAAGTTCTTCCTCCACCCCATCGCCTCGGCCACGGTGGAAGTCACCTGTGGCGTCAAGACGCAGGTGGAGCCCCAGATCAAGGAAGACATCATCCCCACGGAGACCATCAGCCCACTGGACATCCGCAAGGTCAACGCCGTGTCCTTAACCGAGGCAGTGGACTTCAAGCCCGGCATCTCGGTGCAGACCGAGTGCTCCATCTGCAACGTGCGCAACGTGGTCCTGAACAACCTGCCGGGGCGGTTCACCACCATCATGCTCGACGGGGTGCCCATCTTCTCCTCGGTATCCGGCGCCTACGGGCTGGACATGATCGGCGTCAACGGCGTGGAGAGCATCGAAGTGTCGCGGGGCGCCGGCGTGAGCCTCATCGCCCCGGAGGCCCTGGCCGGGGCCGTGAACCTCGTCTCCAAACACCCGACCCAGGAGGAGCGGATCCTGGAAGTCCAAGGCGGCGACGACGGCTACCGGCAGGCCAATGCCTTCTGGGCCCACCCCTTCGATGGCGGCGCCATCACGGCCACCTTCCTGGGCAATGACCACCGATCCGTGGACGGGAACGGCAACGGGGTGAGCGAGTACACCGGCTACAAGCGCTACCTGGGGGGCATCGGGTTCTTTCTCGACCACCTCGCCGGGTTCAGCTTGCGGGGGCGCCTGGACCTGGTGGACGAGCACCGCAACGGCGGCGCCCTGGGCTACGACTACGACGCCATCGAAAAGGACCTGACCGGCAATCCCTTCGACTGGAGCCGGGGCGTGGGCGGCTCCCCGGACAGCCGCGGCTGGATCCGCCCGGATGGCAACTTCAATCAGGCCCTGGCGGACGGCCAGAACCCCATCCTGCTGCCGGACGGCAAGGTGCTCATCCCCTACGACAAAGGGCAGGCGGGCTTTTCGGAGGTGATCGGGACCCGGCGGCAGCAGGGCCTCCTCGTGGCCGAACGGGACCTGGAGAACAACTTGAAACTCAAGCTGGCCTTCGGGGGCGCCTTCCACCGCCAGGACTCCTTCTACGAGGACGACGTCTACGACGCCCGGCAGCGCCAGTTCTACGGCGAGGCCAGCCTCCAGTGGTTCCTCACCGATACCCTGGTGACCGGCGGCCTGAACCTGCGCTACGAGGACCTCCGTTCCCACGGGAGCCTGCCGGACGGCACCCTGGTGGAGGGCGTGGACAACTACACCTACCAGACGCCGGCGGCCTTCATCCAGGTCTACCACGGCTTCTTCGGGGGCCTCCTGGAACTGAACGGCTCCCTGCGCTATGACCACAACAACGTCTTCGGCCCCATCACCACGCCGCGCCTGAACCTGCTCTGGCACCACACGCCCAACCTGAGCAGCCGCTTCGCCATCGGCCGGGGCTTCCGTTGCCCGACCTCCTTCTTCGAGCAGGATCATGGTGTGCTCCAGACCACCCGCATCGACCGGGTCATCGACCGGCCGGAATACTCGGACAACGTCAGCTACACCTTCGCCGCGGCCGGGGAGAAGTGGGCCCTGGCGGCCTCGGCCTCCTACAACCGCATCCAGAATTTCGCCCTCCTGAATCCCCATGCCGCGGACCCCGTCACGGGTGCGCCCATCACCCTCTTCACGCAGTCACCCAACCCCGTGACCGTCAAGGGCCTCGACGGCACCCTCACCCGCAAGCTCCTGGCCCACCTGTCGGGCACCCTCGGCGCCGAGCACTACTGCTACGCCTTCGTCCCGGGGACGCTGGCCTTTGCCCGGCCCAAGGACCGCCTCTACCTGCGGTCGGACTACGACAGCGAGGGTCTCAGCCTCATGGCCCGGGCCACCTGGACCGGTCCCATGGACCTCCACCGCTTCTACGACTATCAGGATGTCCAGCGCTACAACCTGGACGGCACGCCAAAGCTGAACACCAGCCCCGCCTTCTGGACCGTGGACCTGGGGCTGACCTGGAAGCTCTCCGGGACCGCCTCCCTGCTCGTCAACGTGAAGAACGCCTTCGACTACCAGCAGTCTCGCAAGGAGGACTTCCTCTGGGTGGATGCCCGGGGCCGGCAGGACGTGACCCAGCTCTGGGGCCCCGGCCTCGGCCGCTCGATCCAGGCCGGGTTCCGCTTCAGCTTCTGACCCGGCCCGCCCTCAGGGCAGGCGCCGATAGAGGGCCGCATCCTCGCCGTCCGGGTAGTAGCCGGGGCGCCGGCCGCAGGGCTTCCAGCCGCAGGCGCGGTAGAGCTGGATGGCGGCCTGGTTGGACACCCGCACTTCCAGATAGAGGTGGGTGATCCCCTCCGCCTCCAGGTCAAGCTGGCAGGCCTCCAGCAGGCGCTGGCCCAGGCGCTTCCCGCGGTGGGCCGGATCCACGGCGATGCGCAGCAGCTCCGCCTCCCCGGCCGCAGGAATGCGCGCCCAGCGGGCGAAGGCCACCTCGGGGATCAGCCAGAGGGCCTCGTGCTCGGCCGGGGCCTTCCAGGCCACCCCGAAGGCTGTGCGGTCCAGGCGCGGGACCCAGTCGGGCAGGGACGCTCCCGCCCCCAGCCTGCAGACCCCCGACCCCAGAGGGCCGCTCATCGAGCCACGCCCTTGCGCAGGGCCTCCGACAGGTGGGCGGCGGCCAGGGGGAAGTTCACCGCCGCGTCCGTCTCCCGCAGGTAGAAGGGCACCAGGGGTGCCTCCGCGGGACCCTGGGAACCGCGCCGGGCCAGGGCCACCAGGCCCGCCAGGGTGGCCTCGCCCTCGTCCTCAAGCCCGATGCGGCCGGAAGGCAGCAGGGCCTCGACCCTGGGGGCGAAGGCCTCCGGTGCCCACCAGGGTTCGCCCCCCAGCAGGTCCGCCAGGCCAGGCAGGGGATGCTTCGCGGCCGGGGTCTGTGGGACCTCCTCCCAGCGCTGGTGGAAGGCCTCGCCGCGCTGGCCGTCCAGCAGGACCCAGAAGGGCCCCTTCACGCCCGCCTGACGCAGCGCCTCGGCCCGCAGCTCGAAGGCCGAGAAGCCCCAGGTGGGGAGGCCCGTGAGGCCCAGGCCCTCGGCCGTGGCCACGCCGATGCGCAGGCTCGTGAAGCCCCCGGGGCCCAGGCAGGCCGCCACACCCGACAGGTCCTGCGGAACGGCGCCGGCCTCGGCCATGAGGTCGTTCAGGGCCGGGAGCAGCCGCTCGCTGTGCCCCCGCCCCACGCCGGACAGGACCCGCCGCGTCCAGACCCGGTCCCCCTGGATCAGGGCCAGGTGGAGGATCTCCGTGGTGGTGTCGAGGGCCAGCAGCATGGGGCCAGTGTATCGGGCCGGCCGCCCTAGGCCGGAATCCCCCGGGCCCGCAGATAGTCCCCGAGTTCCTGGTCCTGACCCAGGATGTGCTCCACCAGCCAGGTCTCCAGGAAGTCCAGCAGGGCCTCGGTGAGCTCCACCCGGCCGGCCCGGAAGTCCGAGAGGAAGTCGCCCACCTTCAGCACCAGTTCTGCGTGAGCGGCGAAGTGGCCCGGAGTGCCGGGGTAGCCGGACCTGATCATGAGGCCCTCTTCCGTTTCGAAGTGGCTGACCGTGTAGTCCCGGAGGAAGGTCAGGACCTTCGCCAGCTCTTCCCGATCCTCTCCCCGGGTCACGGCTTCGTGCAGCCGGTTCATGGCTGCGAGCAGGTCGCGGTGATCCTCGTCGATCCTGGGAAAGCCCACTTCCAGGGCCGGGGTCCACTCCGTGTAGGCCATGCACAAGCTCCTGTGGTGTGTCTTTGCCCCGCGGGCAGGTTTGCCTCGGGCCCGGGGCCAAGGCCTCATCGTCCAGGTCCGGGTCCTGGCTTAGTTCTGCGGGGTCCGAGACCAAGCAAAAAGGCGGCCCCGGGGGCCGCCTTCGGGTGTCAGAGGTCGTTCCTAGCAGGCCTTGAGGACCTTGCCCGCCTGGATGCAGGAGGTGCAGACGCGCAGGCGCTTGGGGGCGCCGCCCACCAGGGCGCGGACCCGCTGGATGTTGGGATTCCACCGGCGCTTGGTGATGTTGTTGGAGTGGGAGACATTGTTCCCGAACTGGGGCTTCTTACCGCAAATTTCGCACTGACGGGACATGGGAACCTCACGAACCAAAGGTGAAAACAGCCAAGAGAACCAGTGTAGCCAAGCCCCGGCATTTCGCAAGGGGAAAGGCCTTGCGCAGCGCCACCGCTCCTGGCCAGCATAGCCCCGTCACTCCGGGAACCGCCATGGACCTTCGCCTCTGGGCCCTCGCCTTCACCGTGCTGGACTGGACCGAACGCCAGAAGGCCGAGTGCTGGGCCGCCCTTGAATCCGGGGCCCAGCCCAGGCTCGCCCCGGAGCAGGCCGCAGCCCTGGCCCGCCTGGAAGCCGACCTGCCCCGCCGCCAGCGGGAGGCCCTGGACCACGGCGCCCGCCTCCTGCTGCCGGGGGATCCCGGAGTGGAGGACCTGCTGGCGCCCCTGCCCTACCCCGTGGCCCTGTGGGTGCGCGGGACCCTGCCGCCGCCGGGGCCCCGGCTCGCCATCGTGGGCAGCCGCCAGGCCAGCCGCCGGGGTCTGGCCCGCACCCGGGCCTGGGCCAAGGCGCTCACCCAGGCCGGGGTGGCCGTGCTTTCGGGCCTGGCCCGGGGCATCGACGGGGCCGCCCACGAAGGCGCCCTGGGGGCGGGGCCCACCTGGGGTGTGCTGGGCTCGGGGCTGGGCCACCCCTATCCGCCCGAGCACCGGCCCCTCATGGCCCGCATGGTGGAGGCCGGCGGGGGGGTGCTCACGCCCTTCCCCCCGGAAGCGCCGCCCCTCAAGTGGCATTTCCCCCGGCGGAACTGGCTGCTGGCGGCCTGGACGGACGGCGTGCTGGTCCCCGAGGCGCGCCTGAGGTCCGGCTCCCTGGTCACGGCCCGCCTGGCCCTGGACCTGGGCAAGGAACTCTGGGTCTGCCCGGGGGCCCCGGAAGATTCTTCTGCCGAAGGTCCCAATGCGCTGCTAAGAGAAGGGGCCGCACGGGCTTGTCTTTCTCCCAAGGACCTTATTGAGGACCTCGGCCTCGCACGGAGCCCTTGACAAACCTCCGCCCCCAGGTTCCATCCTTAGGGGCCGTTCAGGGCAGACAGCGATTTTCTGGCAGCCCTGTGACGGCGCCTTATGCCGCCCCTCCCTTTCAGACGAAAAAAGTGTTCAGGGAAGGCGGCTTAGCCCCCGGGGAGTGACCAGTGAGCAAGAAGTCGAACGACGACGCAACGAGTGCCGCGGATCCCAGCGAAGCGACCAAGCGGGGCCTGAAGCTCGTGATCGTCGAAAGTCCCTCCAAGGCCAAGACCATCACCAAGTACCTGGGCAAGGGCTTCAAGGTCATGGCCTCCGTGGGCCACATCCGGGACCTGCCGCGCAAACTCGGCGTGGACATCGAGAACGGCTTCCAGGAGGAGTACGAGATCAGCCCCGCCAAGGAAAAAGTGGTGCGGGAGCTGCGGGCCGCCGCCAAGTCCGCCTCGGAGCTGGTGCTGGCCACGGACCCTGACCGCGAGGGGGAGGCCATCAGCTGGCACCTGCTGGAGGCCATCAAGCCCCCCAAGAGCCTGCCCGTGAGCCGGGTCCTCTTCAACGAAATCACGGCCACGGGCATCCAGAAGGCCATGGCCGCGCCCACGGTCATCAATAAGAAGCTCGTGGACGCCCAGCGGGCCCGCCGCGTGCTGGACCGGCTGGTGGGCTACAAGGTGAGCCAGGTGCTCTGGGACAAGGTGCGCCGGGGGCTCTCCGCGGGCCGCGTGCAGAGCGTGGCCGTGCGCATCATCGTGGACCGGGAGCGGGAGATCCTGGCCTTCAACCCCGTCGAGTACTGGGTGCTGAAGGGCAGGTTCGCCGCCAAGCTGCCCCCCACCTTCTGGATGAAGCTGGTGAAGCTGGGCGGGCAGCCGTTACAGCTAGGCAACAAGGAGACCAAGCGCCGCATCGGCGACGCCAAGGAGGCCCAGGACCTGAAGGCCAGGCTGGAAAAGGCGGAGTACAAAGTCACGGGCCTGGAGACCAAGGAGAAGAAGCGCAACCCGGCCGCCCCCTTCACCACGGCCAAGCTGCAGCAGGAGTCGGCCCAGAAGCTCAAGATGAGCGTGAGCCGCACCATGCAGAACGCCCAGCGGCTCTACGAGGGCGCCGACTTCGGCGAGGGGCCCGTGGGCCTCATCACCTACATGCGCACCGACTCGCCCCGCCTGGCCCCCGAGGCCGTGGAGGCGACCCGGGACTTCATCGCGAAGAAGTACGGGAAGGAATACCTGCCCGCCAAGGCCCGCGTGTACCTGGGCAAGGCCGGGGCCCAGGACGCCCACGAGGCCATCCGCCCCACGGACATCACGCGCACGCCCGAATCGCTGCGGGGCCACCTGGAGCCAGACCAGTTCCGGCTCTACGCCCTCATCTGGCGGCGCACCATGGCCTGCCAGATGGAGGCCGCCCGCTTCGACGAGACCGTGGTCCAGACCGAGGCCCAGGCGGGCAAGGACCTGGCCCTCTTCGAGGCCAAGGGCGAGATCGAGCGCTTCGCGGGCTGGCTGGCGGTCTACCGCACGGACAAGACCGAGGTGGACGCCGAGGCCATCACCGACGCCGCCAAGCTCCCGGACGAGGAGGAGGAGGACGAGGAGCTGCTCCCGGCCCTCAAGCTGGGCGAGGCCCTCAAGCTCGAGAAGCTGGACGCGGAACAGCAGGCCACCAAGCCCCCCGCCCGCTTCAACGAGGCCACCCTGGTGAAGGAGCTGGAGGAGGACGGCATCGGCCGGCCGTCGACCTACGCCAGCATCATCAGCACCATCCTGGATAGGGACTACGTGAAGAAGCACGAGGGCCGCTTCAAGCCCACGGACTTAGGGATGACGGTGACCGAGCTGCTGCTCCAGGGCTTCCACGACCTCATGGACCCCAAGTACACGTCAGGCATGGAGGCCAACCTCGACCACATCGAGGAGGGCAGGCTCACCTTCAAGAAGGCCATGACAGACTTCTACGGCCCCTTCGAGCAGGCGCTCCACGCCGCCGGGCAGGACATGCAGAACCTGAAGATCGGCGTGCCCACGGGGGAGAAGTGCCCCAAGTGCGGCGACCGGAAGAAGCACCCGGGCACCCTGCTGAAGCGCATCGGCCGCAACGGCCTCTTCGTGGGCTGCACCAATTACGGCGCCGAGGCCGAGAAGGACAAGTGCGACTACACCGCGGACCTGGAGAAGATGGAGGAGCCCGGGGACGCGCCGGAGTGCCCCCTCTGCGGCACCACGCCCATGAACCTGCGCAAGGGCCAGTGGGGCCCCTTCTGGGCCTGCCCCAACTACCCCAAGTGCAAGGGCATCGTGAAGGCCGACCCCAAGGGCATCCCCGTGCCCCCGGACGAGCCCACGGGGGAGGCGTGTCCGAATTGCGGCAAGGGCTTCGTGAAGCGGCAGGGCCGCTATGGCGAGTTCGTCTGCTGCATCGACTACCCCACCTGCAAGACCGTGAAGAAGGAGCTGCTGGCGGTGCCCTGCCCCAAGTGCGGCGGCGGCCTCAGCCCCCGCAAGACCCGCTTCGGCAAGATCTTCTACGGCTGCACCAACTACCCCAAGTGTGACTTCACCGCCTGGGACAAGCCCGTCCCCGTCACCTGCCCTTCTTGCAAGAACCCCATCATGGGCGAAAAGACCAAGAAGCCCCGGGGCAAGGACCCCATCCAGGTCCTCCTCTGCCCCAAGTGCGGGCATGAAGAGCCCATGGGGTGACGACCAAGTGGGTCGCGGAGCGCCCTCCGGTGGAGGGCGCGAAGCGGGGACCCACTGGGAGTCAGTCAGAATTGGGTGGGTCGGGAATAACAACGGAGTAGCCCAGGAAGCGATACCCCACTAGGGCCGGTCAGGCCGAGAATCGTAATTCACAATGAACAGATCCTCTTTCTGCTTGCAGATTCAATAAAAGGGCATGAAATCATTGCGGTGTTTATACCCACTCCCATGCTTGGGCGGCCTGTACTCAAGGGGGTTGTTTCGCCTAATTCTCAGTTAGCCCTTCACGCCACATCTTTAGGAGCAACACCATGGCAAATGGAGTTCCATGGACATGTCCATACTGTGGGAGAGCTGCAACCATTACCGATGAAAATTTCTTCACAAATATGGCGGTATTTGATAAAGGCAGTAAAGATGGCCTTCTTGGATTCCGTATGTATGTATTCACATGTCCAATTCCTGAATGTCGTGAATATGACATTTCGGCATACCTCACCAAGGTGCGATACCACCCCAACTTAGAAGAAATCGGGGAACCGTTGATTCGCTGGCAGCTAAAACCTCAATCGAGTGCCAAGGTGTTTCCCGATTATGTTCCTGCACCAATCGTCGCCGACTACAACGAAGCATGCTTGATCAGGGACTTAAGCCCAAAAGCATCAGCAACAATTTCAAGGAGATGCTTACAAGGAATCATCCGAGATTTTTGGGGGATTATCAAAGATACATTGTTCAGCGAAATCAACGAACTTAAAGCCAAGGTCGATTCCTCGACTTGGGGTGCAATCGATGCCGTAAGAAGTATCGGAAACATCGGTGCACACATGGAACAGGACATCAACTTGATTGTTGAAGTTGAGCCTCATGAGGCTCAACTTCTAATTGGCTTGATCGAAATTCTTATCAAGGATTGGTATGTTGCCCGTCATGATCGAGAAGAGCATCTAAATAGCATCATTGCCATGGCCACAAAGAAAAAGGAACTCAAAAATGGGTCAGCGGGCTAACCTTCCGCTCAACTGGGGCCCCACCTGGATGACCTAATTCCCTCTCTTATACCCTAATCATCCTCCGCTCTCCTCAGCCTTTCCGCTCTCCTCCGCTTTCTATATTCCTTTCGCAGTTGAGGCCATTCGATCCCTGCCGGTAATCCATTCGTGGCTTTCCCCCCGCCCGGAACCCATCCTTGGTTCGCTTTCGTTCCGAGGAGGCTGCCATGCCTACGACGAGGCTGAAGGAGTTCCTGAAGGACAACCGGGTGGCCTACCAGGTCATCCCGCACACGCCGGCCTACACGGCCAAGACCGTGGCCGGGGCCGCCCACATCCCCCGGCGGGAGATGGCCAAGACCGTCGTGGTGAAGCTGGACCACCACCTGGCCCTGGCGGTGGTGCCCGCCAACCGGGAGGTGAACCTGGAGGCCCTGCGCCAGGCCGCGGGCGCCGACACCGCGGAGCTGGCCCAGGAGCGCGAGTTCCGGGGCGACTTCCCCGAATGCGAGGCCGGGGCCATGCCGCCCTTCGGCAACCTCTACGGCCTGGAGGTCTACGTGGAGCCGCACCTGGCGGAGGACGCCCTCATCGCCTTCAACGCCGGCAACCACACCGAAGTGGTCCGCATGGCCTACAAGGACTTCGAGCGCCTGGCCCATCCCACGCTCGTGGACATGTAGGGAAGCTCTGCCAGGGATAATAGGCGGATGGGGGATGGGCCCGGGGACGGCCTCCCCGGGAACCGTCCCCCACCCGGCAATGCCGCGCCCCAGGGCCTTCACGGCCCCAAGGCGGGTGGGGGCGGTTACATTCACCTATTCGGCATCCACGCCATCACCCACCAGGTAGCGCCCCATGGACAAGCACACCCAGCAGCAGCTCATCGGCCTCGTGGTGCTGCTCATCGGCCTGGCGCACCAGGTCTGGCCTTCCCAGCTGGCCGAGATCAACCGCCAGCGGGCCTTGTTCATCTACCCGTCCTCCGCGCTCGGCGTGCGCATCCTGGGGGCCTTCCTGTTCCTCTTCGGCCTGCTCGCGGTCCTCACCTGAACCCGTCGCTCGGGGCCGCTCTGCTTCCCCCAACCCACTCGGAGCCTAGGCATGGACGGCAGGCTGATCCCCACCGCCGCGGGTCTCGCCGCCTTGTATTTCATCCTGCGCCGCCTGGCCCGGTCGAGGGCCACCCGCATGAAATCACCCACCATCGGGTTCCTGGACCTCTCCGGGGGGGAATGCCGGGCCCAGTTGGAGGAGGACAGGACCCTCCTCGGACCGCTCTTCACCTCCTGCCGGGAAAGCCCCTCCGCACCCCCTCCCTGCACGGTCCTGTTCCTCTACGGCCGCTTCGGGGCGGACGGCACCCTCGAGGGCAGCGGCGCCGGCCTGCGCGACCTGATCCGCGATTCCGGGGCCCTGGTGGCGGTGGTGGCCTCCGAAAACCCCGAAGCCCACTGCCTGGCCGCCGTCAGGAAGAAGGGGCCGGGCCGCGCCAACCTGGTGCTGACCCTCGACCGCAGGGGACCGCTCTTCCCGCAGTTCTTCTTCCAATTGTTCAGCCTCATGAAGCAGGGGATTCCCATGCCCAAGGCCTGGGTGAGGCTCGCCCCCCAGGTGCCCGACGGCCAAGGCCCCCCCTGCCCGGAGACGTTCCTGGTCTGCGAGGCCGGACCCCTTGCCTTCCGCTGACGGGAGGTCCCGGGGCCGCGCCCGGGACCGGTACGCTACAGTCGTGGGGCTCCGATGCCCCGCCGGCCTCGTTCTCCTTCGGAGGGCCCATGAGAGACGATCCGTCCTTCCGGACCTTCGGCGATTTCTATCCGTTCTACCTCAGCGAACACGCCAACCGGACCTCCCGCAGGCTGCATTTCACCGGAACCAGCCTTGGCGCCGGGCTGGTCCTCGCGGCCCTGGCCACGGGCCGGTGGTGGCTCCTCCCGGTGGCGCTGGTCCAGGGCTACGCCTTCGCCTGGGTGGGCCACTTCTGCTTCGAGCGCAACCGGCCCGCGACCTTCCGCCATCCCTGGTTCAGCTTCAGGGGGGATTGGCGGCTGTGGTGGGACCTTCTGACGGGCCGGGCCCGGTTCTGAAGACCGGCTCGCTTGATTCACCGGGGCCCAAGGGCTCGGGAAGGGACGCCCCCTAGGTAATCGACCCTATTGTCGGGATTGACCCAGGAGCCGACGCTTGGGGGGTCGGTCAGCTCTCCCATGGGGGTCGTCATGGACTTCTCGCTTCAACCTGCTCGCCTGGAAGATCTCCAAGCCATCCTGCCGTGGGTCGGGACGGCGGACCTGTTGCGGCAGTGGGGCGGTCCGGCGATGGGCTTCCCCGCCACCCCCGAAGCGGTCTGGGCGGTTCTCAGGTCCTCGGCCGAGGAGGCCTTTTCCCTCTTTGATCCGGCGGGCGACCTCGTGGGGTTCGGCCAGGCCTCGGTTCATGATCCCGATGTCCATCTGGCCCGCCTCATCATCTCGCCCAGTCGCCGCGGGCAGGGCCTGGGTCGCATCCTCGCCGGAAAGCTCATCCAGGAGGCTATCACCCACCACCCGGGCGGCCTCGCCCTGAAGGGCTACTCCGACCAGGCGCCGGCGGTTGCGCCCTTCAACTCCTTCCATTTCGCGGCCAGGCCCGTGGCGCGAGGGGTCGCATTTCTTCCGCAGGCCCAGCCCGCCTGAGGTGGCCTCCGGGGCCTGAGGCCCGGTTGAGAACCGCGCAGCGCCAAGCCTACACGATGGCCATGAGCAGCCGCTGCATCTGGTCCAGGTGCAGGAGGTCGTGGCCGGCCAGCATGGTCCGGACGAGGCCCAGGGATTCGGGCCCCCGCTCGCTGTGCTGGCCCATGCGCGCCAGCTCCTCCGGGCTCAGGCCCCGCCACAGCCGCAAGTTGTGCTTGCGCAGGTAGTGGAATTCCTCGGCGAGTTCGATGGGTTCGCGTTCGTTGTAGCGCTGCCCCGCCACCCAGAGGTCCTGGTCCATGCCCAGGATGGCGGGGTGCTCCTCGCAGAGGATGAGCCGGGCGCGGTAGCCGTAGATCCACTCGCAGTCGCAGAGGTGGCCCAGGACTTCGCAGGGCGTCCATTTGCCCTCGATGGGCCGCACCTGCATCCGGGCCCGGCCATGGTTGCGGACGATCTCGCCCAGCAGGTCGGCGGTCCGGCCCAGCACCTGGAGCGGATCCTGGTTGCCCAGGAAGCCCCGGATCTTCTGCCGGTAGGCGGTGGTGGTTTCTTCCTGGGTGGGGGTGGCGGCCATGGCGTCCTCCGGGATGTCGGGGAATGGGATGCCGCCGGGCGGGTCCGCGTTCACGGGGTGGCTCAGGTCACGATGGAAAGGCCGCGGGCGCCCTGGGGCCACCGGGCCCGGGCTCGGCTCCGCGGGGCTCAGCCGGAGGCAGGGATCCCGGGCCGAGCCTGGGGGGCGAGGCGGCGCCTGAGGATGGCGTTCAGGGGCTCGGAGAAGCGGGCCGCGACCAGGGCCGCCAGGCCGGCGGAGAGGGCCAGGTAGAGCAGGAGCCAGGGCAGCTTGTAGCCGCTGGACAGCGCCGTCCTGGGGACCAGGTCCTTCATGAGGCCGAGCACGATGATGTGGAACAGGTACAGCTCGTAGCTGTGGCCACCGAGCCAGCGCAGCAGGCGCGCGGGGAGGCGCGCGGGGGGCTCGGGGCCCCCGCCGCGGCGCCGGGCTCCCACCAGCAGGAGGGCGGTCCCCAGGGCCACGAGGGAGAAGCCGAAGGCCTCGTGGCCCTCGATGCCCCACAGCCAGGTGCAGGCCAGGCCCAGGGCGGCGGCGGCCTGCACCCAGGGCCGACGGAGGGCGTCCAGGTCGAAGCGCCCGGCCAGCAGCGCCGTGAGGCAGCCCAGGGCGATGGCGTCGAAGCAGGCCAGGTAGCCGTACATGAAGCGGATCTCGTCCCCCCGGTGCACCTGCCGGTAGAGGGGCCCGGCCCCGAGGGCGAGGAGACACCCGGCGATCAAGAGGCGCTGCCGCTTCCGGCCCACGCAGAGCAGGGGGAAGGCCAGGTAGAAGGCCTCCTCCACCGAGAGCGACCAGTAGATGTTCAGGGCGTAGTTGAAGTAGCCGCGGGCGGCCATGAGGAGGTTGTGCCAGAAGGTGAGGATCGAGAGGAGGACGGTGAGGAAGAAGGCCCGGGGCAGGACCGCACCCTGGGCGGCGTTGCGGAAGGAGGGCCGCCCCAGCAGGCCGAGGGGGACGATGATGGTCAGGGCCAGAAGCAGGGGCGGGAGGATCCGGGCGAAGCGGAAAGCGTAGAAGCCCCGGGCGCTCAGGTGGTCCAGTCCCCCGTAGCGCTCCATGGAGATGGAGGTGATGAGGTAGCCCGAGACCACGAAGAACATCGTGACGCCGTAGTTGCCGTTGAGGAGGGCCGCCCGCAGCCAGGGCCCCGGGAGGATCCGGGTGAGCGGGCTGTCCCCCAGGCGGTAGGCCAGGGTGAAATGCAGCAGCATGACCATGAGGATGGCCACGCCCCTCAGGACATCGATGCGGGTGTTCCGGTGCAAGGGCCCCCCGGGGCGATCCTCCGCCGGCGCCTGGTCCCGTCTGCGTGAATCGGTGGATTCTGTGGCCAGTCCCCGCAGAATGGGGGATGGCCGGCCCCCAAAGGATCCCATGAAGGACACGCTTTCGCTTCCCCTCCTCGTGGCCACGGCCCTGGTGGTCACGGCGCTCTGGGGCTTCAACTTCGTGGTCATCGCCGTGGGAGTGCGGGAGGTCCCGCCCCTCCTGCTGGCCTGCCTGCGCTTCGTCCTGGCGGCCCTGCCGGCGGTCTTCTTCGTGCCGCGGCCCCAGGTGGCCTGGCGGCTGCTGGTGGCCTACGGCCTCTTCCTGGGGGTGGGGGAGTTCGGGTTCCTCTTCACGGCCATCCGGTGGGGGGCTCCGGCGGGCCTGTCCTCCATCATTCTCCAGTCCCAGGCCTTCTTCACGGCCCTGCTGGCGGTGGCCTTCTTCGGTGAGCGCTTCCGCTGGCACCACGCCCTGGGGCTCCTGGTGTCCGGGGCCGGGCTGGCCCTCATGGGCTGGGCCAGAACCCCCAAGGGGGGGCTCACCATGCCCCTGTCGGCCCTGGTGATGCTGCTCCTGGCGGCCCTCATGTGGGCCGCCGCCAACCTTCTCACCAAGAAAATGGGCCGGGTGGACACCCTGGGCCTCATGGTCTGGTCCAGCCTGGTGTCCCCCCTGCCGCTCCTGGCCCTGTCCTGGGCCTTCGAGGGAAGGACCGTGGTGCTGACGGCCCTGCGGCACCTGGGCTGGCTCAGCCTGGGGGCCATCGCCTACCTGGCCTTCATGTCCACCCTGGTGGGCTACGGCCTGTGGAACTGGCTCATCGTGAAGAAGGGGGCCTCGGCCGTGGCGCCCTTCTCGCTGCTGGTGCCGGTCTTCGGCATCAGCTCGGCGTGGCTGGCCCTGGGCGAGACCCTCACCCCGGGCCACCTGGCGGCGGCGGGCCTGATCCTGGGGGGCCTGGCCATCCACATCTTCGGCGGCCGGGTGGGGTGGCCTCCCCCTTCCCGGAAGGCCCTGGGAGGTCCTTGAGGGGAACTCCCGGGCATTGAGGATGTCCTGGTTATCATGGCGCCCGCCCCGTCGGGAACCCATCCTTGGGCTGCTTTCCAATGAGGAGGCTGCCATGCCCACCACCAAGCTCAAGGAATACCTCAATGCGCGCGGAGTGGCCCACGCGATCATCCCGCACCCCCTGGCCTTCACGGCTACCTCCGTGGCCGGGGCGGCCCACATCCCGGGCCGGGAGATGGCCAAGACCGTGCTCGTGAACATGGACGGCACCCTGGCCATGGCCGTGGTTCCGGCCACCCGGAAAGTGGACCTGGAGCGCCTGCGCCAGGCCACGGGGGCCGGAACCGTGGCGTTGGCCCACGAGGGAGAATTCATCGCCGACTTCCCCGAATGCGAGCCCGGCGCCATGCCGCCCTTCGGGAACCTCTACGGCATGCCGGTCTTCGTGGAGCCCCATCTGGCGGAGGACGATCACATCGCCTTCAATGCCGGTTCCCACACGGAGCTCATCAGCATGGCCTACAAGGACTTCGATCGGCTGGTCCACCCCAAGCTCGTGGACATGTAGCGTCTCCTGTCGAGCCCTGGGTACAAGTCCCTCGGTCCCGGCCACGATGAGCGATCGAGGACCCCGTCCATGCCCATTACCCATGAGCTTCCCCTCCTGGTCCTCCTGCCCGGCCTTGACGGGACGGGTCTCATGTTCGAGCCGCTCCTGCCCTTCCTGGAGGGCCTGGAACCGCTGGTGCTGCGCTATCCGGCGGAACTGACCTCCTATGCCGAGTGCCTGGCCTTCGCACGGGCGCAACTGCCGGCGGACCGGCCCTTCCTCCTACTGGGGGAATCCTTCTCGGGCCCCGTCGCCATCGCCCTGGCCGCGGAGGCCCCCGCGGGACTGCGCGGCCTGGTGCTCTGCGGCAGCTTCGCCCGGAATCCCAGGCCCGCCCTGGCCTGGACGGCGCCGTTCCTCCGCGCCCTCCCTCCCGCGCGGCTGCCCCCGCTGCTGCTCCGGTTCCTGTTGTTTGGGAAGTGGCACACCCCGGCCCTGACCGGCCTGGCCCGGACCATGTTTCCACAGGCCCCCGCCGCCACACTGAAGGCCCGGCTGCTGGCCGTGCTGGCCCTGGATCACACGGCCCTCCTCGCCCGCATCCGGGTGCCGGTCCTGGCCCTCTGCGCAAGCCGGGACCGGCTGGTGCCCCGGGCCGCCATCCGCTGGCTGCGGGCCCACCTTCCCGGCCTGGAGACCCTCACCCTCGAGGGTCCCCACTGGCTCCTGCAGGCCCGCCCCCAGGCCTGCGCCCAGGCCCTCCGGGACTTTGCCGGGCGCATCTAGCGGCTCAGCTCTCCCCGGCCACCGTCTCCAGCTGCGCCAGCCAGGGGGCCCGCTCTGCATCGGTGACGAAGCTGGCCTGGAGGCTGTTCCGGGCCAGGGTCACCAGGTCGCTCCGGGACAGGCCCAGGGCCTCGGCGGCCTCCAGGAAGTTCTGGCCGATGTAGCCGCCGAAATAGGCGGGGTCGTCGGAGTTGAGGGTGACGCAAAGCCCCCGGTCCAGCAGCTGCTTGAGGTTGTGCCGGGCCAGGTCCGGGAAGACGCGGAGCCTGACGTTCGAGAGCGGGCAGACCGTGAGGGGGATGCGCTCCCGCACCAGCCGCGCCACCAGGGCCGGGTCCTCCGCGGCCCGCACGCCGTGGTCGATGCGCTCGATCCGGAGGCGGTCCAGGGCCTCCCAGACGTAGGCCGGCGGCCCCTCCTCCCCCGCATGGGCCACCAGGCGCAGGCCCAGGTCGTGGCAGCAGGCGAAGACGCGTTCGAACTTGGCGGGGGGATGGCCCTGCTCCGAGGAATCCAGTCCCACGCCATGGATGCGGTGGTGGTGGGGCCGCGCCTGCTCCAGGGTGGCGAAGGCCTCGGCCTCGGAGAGGTGGCGCAGGAAGCAGAGGATCAGCCGGGAGCTGATGCCCAGCAGCGCTTCCGCATCCTGCGCGGCCCGCTCGAGGCCCGCCAGCACCGTCTCGAAGGCGACCCCGCGGGCCGTGTGGGTCTGCGGATCGAAGAACAGCTCCGCATGCACCACGCCATCCGCCCGGGCGCGGTGGAAGTAGGCCATGGCCAGGTCGTAGAAGTCCCGCTCATGCAGCAGCACCGCGGCGCCGGCGTAGTAGATGTCCAGGAAGGACTGCAGGTCCCGGAAGGCGTAGGCCGCCCGCGTCGCTTCGACGCTGGGGTAGGACAGGACCACGCCGTTGCGGCGGGCCAGGTCGAACATCATCTCGGGTTCCAGGGCACCCTCGATGTGCAGGTGCAACTCGGCCTTGGGCAGCCGCCGGATGAACGCCTTCAGGTCCATGGCGCGTCCTTCCTGGTTCTTCTGGTCCGCGGTTGGGCTACTTCCCGGGCATCTTGGACGCCACGCCCTTGACAAAGTAGTCCATCTTCTCCAGGTCGACGTCGGAAATGGTCTGGCCTGCGGCCACCCGCACCTTGCCCTCCTGGTCCACCACGGGGCCCGTGAAGGGGTGGAGCTTGCCGGCCACGATCTGGGCCTCCAGCTTCTTCACATGGGCCTGGACATCCTTGGGCACGGCCGCGCTCATGGGCGCCATCTTGATGAAGCCGTCCTTGAGGCCGCCCCAGACGCTGCCGGACTTCCAGGTCCCCGCCAGCACCTCGCCCACCACCTTGGTGTAGTAGTCGCCCCAGGTGAGGAGCACGCCGCCCAGCTGGCCTTTGGGGGCGTACTTCAGCTCGTCGGAGTTGTAGCAGAACACCTTCACGCCCTTTTCCTCGGCGGCCTGGTTGGCGGCGGCGGAGTCGGTCTCGTGGGTGAGCATGTCCGCCCCCTGGGTGATGAGGGCCAGGGCGGCCTCCCGCTCCTTGCCGGGATCGAACCAGGAGTTCACCCACACTACACGCACCTCGGCCTTGGGGTTCACGCTCTGCATGCCCCGGGTGAAGGCGTTGATGCCCATGACCACTTCAGGGATGGGGTACGAGGCCACGTAGCCGGCGATGTTGCTCTTGGTCATCTTCCCGGCGAGGACACCGCTGAGGTAGCGGCCCTCGTAGAAGCGGCCGTTGTAGATGCCCAGGTTGGGGGCGGTCTTGTAGCCGGTGGCGTGCATGAAGACCGTGTTGGGGAACTGCTTGGCCACGCTGAGAGCCGGGTTCATGTAGCCGAAGGAGGTGGCGAAGATGACCTTGGCGCCTCCCTGGGCCATCTCGCGGATGACCCGCTCCGCATCGGCACCCTCGGGCACGTTCTCCACGAAGCGGGTGGCCACCTTGCCCTTGAGGTTGGCCTCCATCTGCCTTCGGCCCAGGTCGTGCTGGTAGGTCCAGCCGGAGTCGCCCACGGGGCCGACGTAGACGAAGCCCACCTTGGCGGCCTCCTGCGGGGGGGCCGCGGACAGGACCGAGGCCGCCAGCAGGGCGGCGGTCCGAAGGGTGGTACCAAAGAGCGCGCGGGTGGCCATGGAAACCTCCTGGGGTGAGTGGGTGGATTGACGACCCGATTGTGCCATTCCGGGACCTGGGCCCGTTCACTTTTTGGCGCCCCCGCATCCGAGGCCTTGAAGCTCCGGTAGAGCAGCAGGTCGTAGAGGAGCTTGAGGCCGCCGGCCAGGAAGAAGGGGAGGCCGGCCAGGGCGGGCAGGGCGAACATGGGTCCGGCCAGCACCGGGGAGATGGCGGCGCCGGTGGTGCGGGCGATGCCGGTGACGCCGGCGGCGGCGGACCGCTCATCGGGCGCCACCGCCTGCATTGTGTAGGCCTGGCGGGTGGGCACGTCCATCTGGGAGATGCTGAAGCGCAGCAGGAGCACGCCGATGGCCAGGGGCAGGTTGGGCATGAGCGGCACCAGGATCAGCAGCACGTTGGAGGGGATGTGGGTGAAGACCATGGTGCGGATGAGGCCGATCTTCGCGGCCAGCCGCACGGCGTAGAGGGCGGAGAGGCCCGCCAACAGGTTGGCCGCGAAGAAGATGGAGCCCAGCAGCCCGGGCTCGACGCCGAAGCGCCGGTGGAACCAGTAGGCCACGAGGCTCTGGATGACGAAACCGCCGGCGAAGGCATCCAGCGAGAAGAGGGCCGACAGCCGGAACACCACCCCACTGGACGCGTGCAATCCCAGGCGGCCAGCGACCACGGAGGAGGGGGGCGCTTCCACGGCGCCGGAAACGCCGGTGAAAAGGACCGCCAGGACCAGCCCCATGGCCGCGTAGGCGTAGACCAGCGCCCGGTAGCTGGCGACGGGGCTGAGGCCCGCGGCCTGGAGGGCCTGGGCCGTCCAGCCTCCGGCCAGGGCGCCCAGGGCCGTGGCGAAGGCCCCGGCCAGGTGGTACCAGGCGAACACGCCGGTCCGGCGCGCCTCGGGCAGGACCTGGGAGAGGGCCGCCTGCTCGATGGCCAGGAAGGGCCCCACCTCGTTGCCCGAGGGGCTGATGACCCCGACGGTGGCGGCCAGCACCAGGACGGTGAAGTCCCCGCTGAGGGCGAAGGGCACGCCGGCCATCAGCATGAGCGCGGAGCCCAGGATGAGCATGCGCCTCCGCCCCAGGCGATCCGCATGGAGGGTGATCCAGAGCGAGACCAGCACATCACCAACCAGGGTGAGGGTCAGCAGCAGGCCGATGTGCCCCTCGCTGAAACCTAGGCCAGCCAGGTAGAGCACCAGCACCACCGAGAGGAAGCCGTAGGAGAACATGCGCAGCGCCCGGGTGGCGAAGAGCAGCCGGCCGTCAGGACCCAGGGGCGCGGAGGGAGAAGTCATCGGGGACATGGGCCCCATGGTAGCCCCGGCACCTCGACTGGGCGGCGCCGGTCATCCCAGGTAGGGCGCCAGCTGGGCCTGGAGTTCCTTCCGACCGAAGGGCTTGGACAGCATGGAGACAAAGGGGTGAGCCAGGACCAGGTCCTGGGCGGCCTGATCGGCGCGTCCCGTGGCCAGCAGGACGGGCACCAGGGGCAGCAGGGTCCGCAGGCGGGGAAGGGTTCCCGCCCCGCCCATGCCCGGCATGTTCATGTCGAGGATGACCAGATCCGGCCTCAGCCCGGCCTCGATCAGGGCCAGGGCGGCCTCTCCCGTCGGGGCGGTGGTGGTCTGGTGGCCCAGGAGTTCGATCAGGCCCCCGATGGAACTCTGGATCAGTTCGTCGTCATCCACCAGCAGCACCTTGAGCGACCTGGGGGTGGCCGCCATCGGGAGGATTCCGGCGGACTCTGTACTTGGATCCACCTCGCAGGCCGGGAAGCGGATCACCACGCGGGTGCCCTGGCCGGGCTCGCTCCGGATCTCCATCTCGCCGTGATGGGCCTTCACGGTCCGGTACACGATGGAGAGGCCCAGGCCCGTGCCCTTGCCCACTTCCTTGGTGGTGAAGAAGGGGTCCAGGGCCCGCTCCAGGACCTCCTTGGCCATGCCCTCCCCGGTGTCTTCCACCTGCACCTCGATCCAGTCAGGGTCGAGGTTCCGCGTCCGGAGGGTGAGGGTGCCGTTCTCGTCCATGGCATCCACCGCGTTCACGCAGAGGTTCATGAACCCGTGGGTCAGGGCGCTGGCATCGCCCCGGATGGGCCGCAGGTCCGGATCCAGGTCCAGGACCAGACGGACCTTGGCGAAGGTGGTGCGCTCCAGGAGGTGCACCTCCTCCCGCAGGATCAGGTTCAGATCCAGCGCCTGCACCTCGCTGGAGGTCTGGCGGGCGAAGCTGAGCAGGCTCCTCAGCATGTTCCCGCCCCGTTCGGCCGCCTTGATGATGGTCTCGAAGGCCTTTTCAGCCGGACTCCCCGGTGCCTGGTCCTCGATGTGGGCCGAGGCCAGGCCGAGGATCGCCCCCAGCACATTGTTCATGTCGTGGGCCACCCCGCCCGCCAGGCTGCCCAGGCTTTCCAGCTTCTGGGCCTGGTGGAGTTCGGCCTCGAGGAGCCGCTGCTGCTCCTCCGCCTCCCGGCGCTTGGTGACGTCGGTGATGATCCCC
>Ga0214224_1000173_pt1 | contig 20307 bp, 42 predicted proteins | sample TroBogypolimnion_7_FD_153062 | JGI IMG/M metagenome (GOLD analysis project Ga0214224, IMG submission 153062) | Freshwater microbial communities from Trout Bog Lake, WI - 10SEP2007 hypolimnion | ecosystem: Environmental > Aquatic > Freshwater > Lake > Hypolimnion/Profundal zone | place: Trout...
CTCTCTAATAAGCAACTCTAAGAAGTAGTGAGAGACCGTCAAGTGCTTACTACTTCTTAGAAGTGCTAAGCTAAACGTGCAAGCAGAGGTTTAGCGTGTGTAAAATTATACCATAAATAATCTTAAAATTCCGTGTTAGAATGGAATTTCTTCATCCATACCAATAGACGGAATGTTCTCATAATTTACTTCTGGCATTTGTCTTTGTTGTTGTGGTACGCTTTTGCCTTGTCCGTTATCACTTTTCGCTTTAGGTGCAAATTCAATCGTAGGGAATTTAAGTTTAATCTCATACTTTTTCACTCCCTCACGCTCATAAACTTCTGTTACGAGTTTGCCTGAAGCGATACAAACTGCACCATCTTGAAAGTAATTGTTTACAAATTCAGCGGCTTTATTGAATACTGCCGACTTAATGTATAAGTTTGAATATGTGCCGTCTTTTTCTTTCTCACTGCATTCTATTTGAAAGCTAGTTATCTGTGTTCCATTCGCTGCGAAGCGTGTCTCTATTTTATTGATTGTTCCAAAGATTGATACTGTTGGCAAGCTCATTTTAATTCCTTAATTTTTGTTTGTAAGTTTTGATTATATCTTTTAACTCATCGACTGTCCAAAGTTTTGTGTTCTTTGTAGTTTCGAGATATTCCACTTTTACTAATCCTATTTTTTCAATAAGATTTTTTCTGTATTCTGCAAGATTTCCACTAAGGTGTGTATTACAGATACTACATTGTGAATGTACATTATTCTCGTTAAATCGTAGCGCACTATTACCGCCTTGTGACTTATAATGCCCTGCGTGAAATTGTCGTCTATCGCCTTTAAAACCGCACGAGATACAAACTTTTCCATCACGCATACGGATATAAGTATTGAATGTTTTTTGTGCTATCTCTAAGAGATATTTTCTATCATTTTCGTTAAACTCCTTTTTTAATTTGTTGCTTTCTTTTTTCTTCTTATTTGATTGAAGAGTAGAAGCATATTTTATAGCGCATTCATATGAACAGGTACTCATCATCGGTCTATCAGGTGTAAACATATTACCGCACGATTTACATTTTTTATCTCTCATTTATATATTCCACTCTGATTTAAAAGTCGTTCCCACTGTTCCGCGATATGTCGCATTTCGTGACCTGACTCCATAGCTTTTAGTTCTATCCATTTTACGTGGTCACTCATCTCTCTACTTGTAAGCTTTGTGTAGCTTAACGGCTCATTTCTATCATCTCGTGGATAGTCTAAGTCGAGATACTTTAATAAGTTTCGCATAGACTCTTTGCTTATCTGAGAAGTACGGAATTTAAATCCTACTTCTCGGAAAGTTAAGACTATGTTCGGCCGTCTTAACTCTTCTAAGACCACTCCAAAGATGAAACGATTAAAGCTAATTGATATTTTCATTTCTTTTTGTTGAGTTGAACAATAGCTTTTCCTGCGTCATCGAATGAAAGTTCATCAACACTTAAAATAGAATATGCTTTATAGAACTTTTCTATTTCTACATTCTTCGTTTCAATTAAATCAGTGATGATTTTTACTTGTGTTTGCGTGCAAGGCTTAAATTGTGTAGGCTCTTGTACTACTTCTGCTTTATCATTTTGTTCCGGTAAATCTTCTCCGGCATAGATATAAAGACCGAGACCGAACATAGCTAAGTTCTTAACAAGGCATCTCATTACGGTTTTATTTATGTCAAACATTGTGTAAGCTTCACATCTTTTTGTGTCGTATTTTGTTTTATATTCATAAGCTTGTGATTTCATAGCTTTATTTGCGCCATCCATAACGGGAAGCCACATTTCATGAGTTATTTTTCCAGCTGTTACCTTAGTATAAACCATTGCACCACTTTCGTCTGCAAAATATGGAAGTCCTTTTTCATTTTTTATTATTTCGTATGTTGCTTTTGGATAAACTTTTACGAATTCACTCCAAGCAAAAGACCAAGACAAATATGTAAGTTTAGTATTTCCTGATTGTTTTATTTCTGTTTTGTCATTTACATTGAGTTTAAACAACTCTTCAAATTTTAATTCATCATCGATTTTTAAGGCTTCGTTTAATTCACACATCTTTTCCTCTCTTTTTGTTGATTTTAATTTTTGGTTCTTCATGTATAATTTCGAGTGTTGCATGTTCACTATAATCTATCTCCGTACTTAGTAAGAAGTTCTTAACCGCTGTTTCGTCTATAGAAACTTTTGTAAATTTATTGCTTCCTAGCCAGTAATCTTGATCTAATATTTTTAGTGTAACTTTTGGAGTAGGTGTATAAGTAGTGATTGAAGATGTACGCATCCCCTCTAATTTGTCTACCCCGGCATCGCTTAGCCATTTATTGGTACCGATTAAGATATCTTCTTTGATCTGCTCTTGTTCCTTGATGTATAGATCAAGTTCTTGTTTATCTTGTTTTGCATGTTTAATGTTTGCGTTTATGTTATCAACGGCAAACGCTACATAGTCTACAACTTGTGGCGCACTTGTCGCTTTTAGTTTTTCATCTAAAATTGAAGCGATACTTAACGCACCTTTTTCGAGTGAAGTTACATATTGTTTTTCTAGCATCACTTTTCCTTTTTCATTTTATTGTATTCTCTCATAACAAGAATTTCTATTAAGTGACTATTATTTTGCACTTCAACTTTTTGCCCCGTGATCTCTTTAATCATTTTAATAACTTTCTCATCTATCGAAAAAGTCGTAATCTTTTTTGCCATAAAATCTCCTTTTGATTTTAAGAATGATAACGATAGTTTTCTTAACTTATGCTTATTTATGATTTGTTTATTATTTATTTATCGTTTTATCTTCGTTTAAGCAAAAAGAGTTCATAATATGTTCCGAAATGATTGAGTTCGCTTCGAGTTCTTAACTTACCAACCCGACAAACGCAAACGAAGCGGGTTAAACAAATCTATCAGTAGGACTGTTTGAAGATGGATTTTAAAATATAATAATTTACCAAACCAAAGCATAACGTGTAAATATATAACGATAGATGAAAACTATCTAAGAGATTAAACAACTCTTTATGTATTTAGCCTCTTATGCTTTTGTGTGTTAAATAAAATAAAAAAAAGGAAATAAAAAATGACAAAATTAGAAGTACAGCAAAGAGTTTTAAAAGACGGCAAACCGATTGATTTAGGGCTGTTTGTTTGGGATGAAGAGACTAATGCTTTCTCTTCAAAAGAGGATTGTTTAGTTATTGATTTTAAGGGTATATCTAATTGCACGTTTAAAACGGGTTCTGACTGCACGTTTAAAACGGGTTCTGGCTGTACGTTCAACACGGATTATCGCTGTATGTTTAAAACGGGTTCTAACTGCACGTTTAAAACGGGTTCTAATTGTACGTTCAATACGAGTTCTGGTTGTACGTTCAATACGGATTATGGCTGTACGTTCAATACGGGTTCTGATTGTACGTTCAATACGGATTATGGCTGTACGTTTGACACGGATTATCGCTGTACGTTTAATGCGGGTTCTGGCTGTATGTTTAAAGCGGGTTCTAATTGTACGTTCAATACGGGTTCTGGTTGTACGTTCAATACGGATTATGGCTGTACGTTTGACACGGATTATCGCTGTACGTTTAATGCGGGTTTTAGCTGTACGTTTAAAACGGGTTCTAACTGTACGTTTAAAACGGGTTCTGGCTGTATGTTTAAAGCGGGTTCTAATTGTACGTTTGATGCGGATTCTGGCTGTACGTTCAATACGGGTTTTAGCTGTACGTTTAAAACGGGTTCTAACTGCACGTTCAATACGGATTCTAACTGTACGTTCGACACGGGTCATGGCTGTACGTTTAATTTTACAAATAAAGCAAATTGTGTAATTGTTAGAAGAGATATATTTGAGGTCATAAACACGAATGAAATAGATTGTAATTATATCCGATTGTGTCCTTTCGAAGCGAAAGGATATTTGATAAAAATTGATGACAAAATGTATCTAAACGGGAATAAATCATTGGGAGAACATATCATAGTAGATAACATCCTTTCAAAAGTTATATCTAAAAAAAGAAATATCTATAAAGTTGTAAATCATAATGAAACCGTACCAACTTACATAATAAAACAAGATGATTTATATTCACACGGAAAAACAATTAAAGAAGCGCGAGACTCTTTGATATATAAGATATCTTCAAGAGATACTTCGAAATACGAAAACTTAACAATTGATGATATTCTATCAAAAGAAGAATGTATCAAGATGTACAGAGCGATTACAGGTGCTTGTGAATATGGCACTAGAAGTTTTGTAGAACGACAGAAAACAAAGAAGAAGTATTCGATCAAAAAGATAATCGAACTCACCAAAGGACAATTCGGAAACGAAACGTTCGATAAATTTTTTAATAAAAAAGGATAGAAAAGATGAAACGAAAACTACTTAAAAAAATAGCCATATTCGATATATGGTTCACAAAATTAGCAATGAGGGTTATGTGATGAAAGAACAAAATCAGATGTACTTACTTAATTATTTATCGAGCAAACGACACGGCGTAACAATAGGAGAAGCTTTAAGACAACTTTATATAGCAGATAAAAAGTCAGGTTTGATTTTTGATGTGATAGGGTAGAAAATGAAACTCCTAATCATACTCCTTACATGTAAGCTGTTTGCACTAGAACCAACTCAGATACAATCCATAGCAAGTTACCATACTCAATATGCTTCAACAGTAGCGGCTATAAGCTACGTAGAGAGTAGACATGGTGCAAACGTAGGAGTTAACCGTATAGCTAAAGGTATTATGCAAATAGAGCCTAAAACTGCTCGATGGATAGCAACTAAGGATAAGCGTTTAAGATGGATTAATAATTGCACTAACGGGCAGTTAAAGTATGTTCTACTGCATAATGATTACGTAAACGTAATGGTAGGTAGTATTTTACTTGAATATAACATCAAACGGTATGGGTATAGTAGGGGTATTGCACGATACAATAAAATAGGTAACTTGGATTACCTTAAAAAAGTTAAGGAACGATTATGAAATACTTACTAATCATACTAACAACTAGCCTTATGGCTCAGTCCGTAACCTGCGACAAACTTTACGAGTTCTATCTAAATCATAGAGAGGTAAGTACATGCAAAGAGTTTAAAATTGGCGCGTTTGTGTATAAACAATTAGTTGCTCACGATTGTATACTTGATGAGCTTGATGTAGATATGGGAGAATTTCTCATTGATGAATATAAAAAATGTGAGGAGATGAAATGACTAGAGAAGAATATTTAAAGCATAAAGAGCTTATGGAAGCTTGGGCTAACGGAGCTGAGATTGAAGGTTATTTTGGACGTACATATGGATGGGTTCACATAGACAACCCCAGCTGGGCAGAAGACTTTGAATATCGAATAAAACCAAAACTTACGTTAGCTTATCCAATGGTACAAAACAACAGGTAGAGAATTTGCAATTTAGATATAGGAGAAATAAGATGATAGGATTTTTTACACTGCAAGAGAAAATCTCACGCATGAAAAACAATGAGCTTCAAGATTTACGTGTTAATATCTCAATGAGCGAAATGCATAGAGATGATAAAGAAATAATTTACAAGATGATTGATGAGCGTTGTAAAGTATTAGAACTCGGAAATGCGTTTGTAGAAGTAGCTGAAATAGAATTGGATTAAACATGATTTATAGAATTTTACCATTAATGCATCAAGATGCAGTTCCACATTCTCATAGATGCAGAAATTGCGGAAAAAATAAAGATGAAGTACAGTTTAAAGTGCAGCATCATGTTAACAACAATACATTTTATGTTTTTAAATTGTGTCAAATTTGTACATATGCGGATGATATATCTGACGTAGATATGGCAAAAGCTATAAGGAGAAAACAGATAAAAAAAGATTTTGATAAATATTTTAAGGATAATATATGACACCAAAAGCATTAAATATTTTAAAAGTTGAATTATCTTCATCTCTATTATATGAAGCAAAAAGAAAAATAGTAGGTAATGATTTTTATATTGAAAATGATACAAATTTTAAATCAAATCAGTATGAAGAAGCACTAATAGAACTTGAAGAGTTACAAAAAAAATTAGAATTTTACAAACGAAGATGTGCGGAGTTATCTAAGGAAATACAAGATATTAAATTCTGTGGAGAGATAGATATTCGAGCGGAATGGTGGGAGGGTAGATAAATTATGTTCACATTAATTTGCCTAGTGTATACACTAGAGTCAAGTACTAATATAGTAGTTAAAGACTTTACTACTGAACAAGATGCACAAAGAGTTGAGTTGGCTTTAAAAAGTCTTGAAGAGAATACGGATTGTAAGATTTTGGAGATTAAGAAATGAAATTCTTAAATAGTGAAATAGCTACATACATAGCAATAGTAATAATTGTAATTAGCATAGTTTATTTTGTAATTGCAATGTGAGGGGATAAAATGAGATTTGAATTTATAAAAAATAAAAATGAAACAACGATAAATATAGACTTGTCTATTATGCCAAAATGTTTTTTTGGATTAAATCATAATTGGGATAAATGGAGAGAGCCATTTGTAGCATATGATCGTTTTTGGAAACAAACAAGGGTATGTAAAGCTTGCGGAAAAGTTATTGTACGGGACTTAGACTCATTATACTCTGATAGGTTGGAATAATGAAATTCTTAAATAGTGAAATAGCTACATACATAGCAATAGTAACGTCCCCAATTAGCGTAGTTTATTTTGGAATTACAATGTGGGAGTAGGGGGATGAGATATAACCACGAATACAGATTAGTAATCGAGCGACATGATGGCGTTACGAGTATGGTACGATTACCAAAGGAGGAAGCAGAACGACTTTATCGAAAGATTAGAGCAAAAGGCGGTAAAGCGGATATTAGAAAGGAGATATTTAAATGATAAATTTCAAAATTAAACTTATTAATCAACATATGATAAAAGATACTCACAGATGTATACACTGCGGTAAAAATAAGAACAGCGCTGAATTCTCGGTAGTTACACGCCCTAAATATTTTTATATAAGCAAATTATGTCGTATTTGCAATAATATAAATGAAAAATCAGATATTTATGTAGCAAAAGCAAAAAGACGAAATCTAATAAAACGTGAATTTGAGGATTATTTTAATGGAAAAAATTGATTTAAAACAAGAGATGCTAGAAGACCTTTTGTGTGAAGCAAGAGAAGAGGAACTTCGAGAAATAGATATGAGAAACGATTTCGATTCGTTTATTACATATTCTAACGGTATTGAGATAGTAAAAAGCATAGAGTCGCTTATTAGAGTTGCTGATTCATATGGATATAGTCGCGATGATATTATTGAGTATATAACGGAGAATGTATGATTAAAATAGACAAACGCTTATGTGTGGGAATGATGATACTAGGTGCACTTGGTTATTATACGAACGAAGAAATAGTAAAAGATACTCACTTGCAATATATTTCCAAAACTCTTCGCAAAAAACATTTTAACATCAAAAACGGAAGCGCAAAAGACCGTTTAAAAATGAACATGCAATCGCTAATAAAACATAAAGCAATCTGGGAACTTCACGCTCATGTAAGTGATGATGCGTGGAACAAAGCGTGTGGCAAGTTTAGCAATACAAATCACATAACTGTTACATCACTGATCTATGCACTAATAAAAAAGAACCCTGACGTACAAAAGTTCTACGGCTTTACAGATAAGAAGCTAAAAGAGTATTATGATAGCAGTGCATATAAGAGCCAACATACATTCGTATCAATGAGGACAGCATCAACACTTTTAGAGATGCTTGATTTTGAGATAGCGCACTATTATGTGAAACTTGATAAAATAAAAAAGGAAATAGTATGAGTGAAAGAGTACAGAAAATGACAATTGTTGAATGTAGTGATTTTTTTAAATCATATAACGATAACATATCAAAAGGACTGATGTTGTTTAAATGTAAAGTTGGATTGAAAATTGAAAATTGGACTTTAGCGAAACAAGATGAAAACCCAAACTTTAATGAAAACATATATAAGTTTATGCAAGTGCCAATCGTCAAAGAAAAAATAAGGATAGAAAAAGAAACAAATTTTAAATTTTTTATACTTTCAAAAGATGATAGAGGTAGAGTTTTTTGTAATCACGATTTATACAAATTGCTTAGGGAAGACAAAGGGTTAGTTTTAAATGTAGATTTAGCAAAAGCAGAATACAGAGACAACCTTACAAATGAACGAAATGAAATCGATAGTTTCGAGAAAGAGTCTTTTATTGATGATATAGAGAAACAAGATATAAATTCATTGCTTATGATACATAGGTTTATATCGAGTATTGCTTCTGGAGTTAGACGCCCAAGCGATACGACAGTAGCCAAAGAGATGAAAGATTATCTTACATCATTTTTATCAAGAAATAAAATAAACCTATAAGGAAAAATCATGACAAAAACAAACTACACAATCAAAAAAGAGTTAAACCGCTTCACAGTTTATCAAGGCGAAGTAGCAATAGCAAAAGGTATGCTAAACGAAGAGGATGCACTTCATGCTATATGGTGCATCAATGGAAAGAATAAAGATGAGTTTTATAGCCAAATAGACGGAATTGTGTTTGTGGGTAAAGCGCCGTTATAAGCCCTACCCACAAACTTTCTGATTAACTAAAAGCTTTTCAATATGCTCATCAAGAGTTAAATTGATATAAAAAGAAAAGGTAAACACATGACATTAGAAATACAAGACTTTACAGGATTTGAAGCAGTAGCAAAACGTCTTACAGAGCAGAATTTCAAAAATTATAACGGGAAACAAGCAGTACATAAAGTATTACTGCAAGTTTTTAAACATGGCTTCGATCTTGGACGAAACGGAAAGATAAAAGTCGAGGCATAAAGAACTACAAGCAACTCTTTAATGTTGCTTCGAGTTCTAGCCCCCATTCACGCACTGCGTTATAATTTGATGTAGTTTTTATAGCTGTACATCTATCATCATTGCAGTGTCCATTATCAATAGTTGGACGGTCTGGCATAGTGACTTTGCACTTTTGAGGAACATTTATAACGGGCGGCATTATCGCCTCATTGCTACAAGCTGTAATCAAAGTCATCAATAAAGCGCATAGAAGCGTTACAGTCATTTTTACTGACATTTGTATCCTCCTTAAATTTTATTATCTCTTTTGTAACCACTACTGTTCTAGTTTGTATATCGTGAAGCATTTTTGGCAATGCTTTTATCTTATTTTCATCTTGTGCATTAGATAAGATAAGGGCATTTTGTAGTTTTAAACTATCCGCACATGCTGTAAGCTTTTGAATCTGTTGCGCGTTCTCTAGTTTAAGTGTATCTATTTTACCGTCTTTCTCGACTGTAACTACTCCAATAGCTAACACTAAAACCATTATTACATAATATAGGGGGCTTATCATTGTCTATCCTTAATTAAGTACATGAGTATATTGGAAACTGATGCTATCGCCAGCACACCCAACTATTAAAGAAATTATAACCAAAAAAATTATAACTTTAATTCTCATCATGCATATGCTCCTCTAGCAGTTCAGTTTGTTCTTTTATTTGCTCTCTTACTGCGCTTGCTATTTCTAGCGTTGCCCTTGCTATGCTTGCTATATCCTCTATAGTTTTTTTCTGTATCTCTTCTTGTCTGTTTTGGCTTATCATAATAAGAGGAGCTTCAACTCCTGCAATATACGAGAAAAGAAGATTCAAGAGAATATACGGAAACGCATCTATAGCATTTTTGCCCAAATACGTATTAATCACTATCCATCCAAAAACAATAATGTTGAAAATAATAATAAAGCGCCATGACCCTATATGCTTTGCGGCATTATCTGCCGCCATTTGCCCTATTGTTCTATTATCTTTCATTTTGAATATGATAGTAATAATTGAGCAATAGCGATCAAAGCCATTACAACAGTAAAAATAAGCGTAGTCTTTTGAGGTACTGACGCTAAGGCATCCTTAAGCAAGCCATTAACCGAAGCATCAATCTTATTATGAAGCTCTAAAACGTCCTCGTGTGTAGCAGTTTCCCCGAAACGCTCTTGTAGTTCATTTATGCTAATATCAAGTTTTTCTATACTTTCTTGATGTGACTTTATTTGCGATTCATGATGTTTTTTCCATTCATCAATTGCACAAAATCTCCCGTAAATTTCCTCATGCTCCATTATTACTATCCTTTTTGAAGTGAAATATAGCAGCAACTCCTGCAAAGAACATTCCCGAACCTTGTCCAAAAGCTGTCATATCGAAAGATGCGTGATTATAAATAACATGCCAACCCTGCAAAAACACTCCTGATACCCCATATAAAGCGGCTAATACTTTTGAATAGTCAAAAGTTTGATTGTCTACCTCAGTAAATATGTTTTTTAAAAATTGATTCATTAAGCAATCCCTAGGAATAATTTTCTTTCGAGTTCACGGCGAACAACTAAACCATTTAATACTTTACCATCTGCATGCACCCATTTTCCAAACTCGTTCGATGCTCCGTTATAATCGTGAGCATTTAAAAGTTTTAGTAGAGTTGAGGTTTGTAATGCCCCGATTCCAGCATTATACGAAAAGTCTACAAGTGCATCAAATTGATTTTGGTTAAGTGGAACATGAACAAAACGATTTACCGCGCTTACATAATTTATGAGCGTATCTAACATTAGAGATATAGCTTGGTCTTTTGTTATCGACGAATCATGTAAAGTTACTGCTATTCCATTCGCGTAATGAGTAGAACCATATCCGATAGTAGGAACACCAGCTGGGCAAAGATAAGGGTTTAATCTTAATCCCTCTGATTTTTCAATTATATCTAAACAATCTATTGATGCTTGCATCATTTTACCTTTATATCAACTAAATTTATTTGCGCACTTGAATCTTTATTCCAATGTGTCGAACCCATCATGCGAACAGCGGCATAGATAAGCTCTGTGCGTTCTTCCGATACGCCGTTAAACTCTAGCATCTCTTTAAGAAGTTCATCGCATATATCACGTGGAATAGTCATAGCCGTGTATAGTCCATCATGTATGATTGCCCCACTTAATAAGTCCCCCTCTAAAGGACTTCCGAATATGCTCCAAAACGGCTTTGGAATACTGCAACCATCAGTCACAAAACCACTCTTGCAAGTGATTAGATACTTATCGTTTTCATATGAGAAATCATTTAGCAAGCTCCAATTAGTTTCATCGACTTCTTTAAGTTCAACTTCTCCTATAAATTGTTTCATAGTTTTGATGCCTCATTGAATAATGCTTGTACATCAGAATCGGAAATGCCTAGCGCGACAAGTAGCATTAATAAAGTCGGATGGTTGATTTCCCACGTTGGCGCAAAGTCATACTCTATTTGCGCTTGTTCTTTTTGTGGGCTAGGTAAAGAATTAATAGCTGTTTGAACATCAGAGTATTTCCCAAGGGCTAAAAGCTGTAATCTACCTTGTTTATTTGTGATGTTTGTAGCATCAGGAATAGGAACGGGGGCATTAACAATCGCTTGAAACTCCTCATCCGTTAAAAGAGTCCAAGTATCTTGTACTAAGAAACTTTGGTCTCCGTCTATATCTGTTGCTTCACCTATTCCATATAACTGTTTATTTTCATCTATGTAGTGTTTCATTATCTTAGTTCCATCCATTTTACTAATCCGGCAAAATTGTCGGCCATATATGTAGCTCCATTTGGTATTATAACCATGGCACTATTCCATGTTCCATACCCATTGATAGCACCGATAGATACTCCATTTATATAAAAATACCAAGAACCATTAGTAGCATTATTTTTACTAACAAAAGCCGTAATAGGTTTTCCAGTAGAATTTGTATAAGTAGTTTGCGTAGCTCTTGAAGTAGTCATGTCTTGCCAAGTTTGACCAAAACCTAATCCACCAACTACCCCGTTAACTGCAGTCTGCCCTATAACCGTTGCACTTGAAACTGTTGGTGTCAAAGTTAATGCCGATGGTGTAATAATCTGATATTGAATAGTCGTTCCGGTAAATGCTGTAACTTGATAAATACCATTTGGGATAATATAGTTATTAGCTGTACTTACTGCTGTAGATGTTGTTAAACCGTTTACGTTAATCCAATCTCCAACTATAAAAGTGTGACTTGCTACTGTTAGCGTAATAGTTGTAGTTGTAGTTCCTGAATAGCTCCAAGCTGTTATTGATACGGGTGTAGATTTATAAGATAAGTTATTTAAATTAATATTTAATGGCGTTCCATCTTTTCTAAGATAATCTAAACAAGTCCAATATCCGCTTGCTCCGTTAGTACATACGAATGTAGCTGTATCTCCTACAGCAGTAGTGATATTTGCGCTTGTAGGAAGATTAAGAGAAGTTGCATTATAAGTTAAAATAAGTATCCCATCAAAAATAACATTTCTAATAGTTCCAGTTGTTGAAACTCCTAAGTTTGTAATAGTAGTTGTTCCAGTAATATGAACAGTATCTCCAGCTAAATAAGTTCCGATAGTACAAGTTGAAGCAGAAGCTACGGCAGTTTGTATGGTATTCTCATTTTTTGTTGAGTTTGGAATAACATTTATAATGCTATCTGTTGCAGTTGTACCAAGTAATGAGTTTTGTAATGTACTTGTGAAAGTTGGCGTATACCCCGTTAATACATAAGAAGCTACGTGATAGATATCTAGTGTTGTGTAATTCCAAGCTAACCCTATATCTCCTATTTCTACGTAGGCATCAGTGGTAGTGCGAGTAAACCTGATATTTAATGATGTTGTAGAGTTTGTAGCGGGACACATAGCCTGAGTATTGTACCACATGCCAGTATCCATATTTCCTTTTATGAGAAGTTCGTAAGATGCGGGATTAGTTACACTCGAGTGGTCTCTATCATCTTGCGTGATGACGATTTTCATAAGCCCTAAATCAACTCGTGATGCTGTAGCTGTTACGAGTCCGGCTATTTTGATGGAGATGACACCCGTTAAAGCACCACTAAAATAGTTCACATGCCTGACTGCGCCATTTACTTGATAAGTATTTGATGGGTCTGTTGAAGTTCCGCCGATTCCTGCCGCCGCTTCAACCGCTGTTAAAAGATTGTTTTTGATTGTTGTGATTGAGTCACTATCATTGACATTTGCACCTGAATTATCCACAATAAATTGAGCGAGTGCCGCCGACATAGTAGAAGTCTGTAATAGTGCTTTATTAACTAGCGCACTTCTCGCCTGACCCGTGCTATATGCGTTTCCATTTAATCTGTCCGCATCAGTTGCATAGCTTGATTGACTTAACACATTAATTTGATTTGAGTCAAACTGTAAAATATTATTTGTTCCAGCCATTTAAAAAACTCCTTTAAATATTATATATATTCGCCCAAGATGATGTATCCCAACCGCCGAAATATTCAGAGTTGTTACCCCAAGCAAACATAGGGCTTGAATCTCTGCTTGTTTCTAGGTATCCGCCATTTACACCAAACGGCGCAAAGCTTAAATACCCATTTGTTATTAGCGATATTGTGATTGTATCTAAAATCGAACCAAGTAAAATGACATTGATGGACATATTTCCAACATCCTCAAAATCAATTAACTCTGAAGATGATAGAGCAGAAAAAGCCGTTAATGCTGTTTGTTTTGTTCCGTCGTAATGATTTTTTATAATCGTAAACTTGATTATATTGCGATATGTAGTATCATCTAAAACAGTAATACCACTTATTGGTGTTCCCTCAGCTACCCAACTATAAAGACTATCCCAAGTTCTCCCTGATGTATCCCATAATAATTGAACATCAAGAGGCTGTGTCAATATTCTACTAACGCCGACCCACGCGCCTATTGTATCAAGCAAACTGCCCGTTGCGGTATTTACATCAAGATCAATATTAAGACTTTGTAAATCATTTAGTGGTGTAGTAAGCCCCGTAATGATTGATTGGAAGTTCGGCACTTGATGCTCGCTTGTTAAATATGTTGTGTAATCCATATTACACCGCCGTAATCGCAATATTTGAAGCTGTAATTTGCGATGCATAGTTGAATGCAATCGGTACATCAATAACACCCGTAGGACTTGCAGAAGTTCCAAGAGTTAGAGCAGTGATTGAATAAGTCAAGCTGTCTGTCGCTCCTAAGAGATTTGCATAAGTCCATAATCTGCCATAGGGTACCGTTTGACCTATCGCTAAACTATTTATATAAGCGATAAGAGAGTTTTGTATCTCTGTCGCTATCGTGCTAGTATATCCCGCGTATTGATGCATTGAGATTGAGATATAAATAGGCGTGTAAGCAACCATAAAAAACTTAATAGGCGTATTCATTCCGTAAGCATCCGTATAAGTTCCTGACGTTGTGCCGTTTGTATTACAACCCATAGTTTTACGTAAGCCTATTGTGTTAATTATATCTTGTGTCGCTCCACCCTCTACAATTGCGCAAATAGAAAAAGGAACTAAACCGTTTGAGTCTGTTGTTGCTGTTGCGTTTTCCAAAACTTTAGCGCGTGTTACATTTGTTACCGCCAGAAGTGCGCCATATAATCCCGCTAGAACAGTTATAGAAGATATTGCTGTGCTATATAATTGTCTTTGTCTTAGTGCTGAGTCTGATTCAGTATTAAGCCCTGTTGTCGCCGCACTTGCATTCGTCACAGAATTAAAACCAAAGATAGGCGTATTGATCGTTGTGATTGTATTTGGTAAAGCCGTAATTGCACCGACTGTCTCGCAAGTAGCAAGAGCCGTGACCGTTCCACCGCTTCCAATAGTACAAGTTGCGATATCCCAAATATACCCGTTTGTATCTTTCGCGCTTGCACCTGAGATTATAGTTCCAGCCGCACCGCCGAGCGTGAGTGTAGCCGTTGAAGCTGTTGCGGGTAGTCTTTGAATACCATTTAGACATACCGCTGATGATTGTTGTGCGCCTTGAACGTAAACTGGAGATAGTGCGTTGATGACTTGTGCCATCGTTTGATTCGTATCATAGAGAGCGGTTGCGAAAGCGGCACATAATTGCCCGTCTTGACTATCTGCCTCTAAGTATATATCTTGTCCATAAATATTTCGAAATATATCTTGCACATACGTCAAATGTGTTGGAAAATCTGCATAAGAAAAACCGCTTGTGTCTAAATTTGATAATGCGCCCATTAAAATGCTCCGTATATATTCGCAGTTCCATAGATAGTGTCTATAACCGCATTTATGTGATAACTTCTATCATCGCCATTATACACACCACTGAATGATACGATTGACAAAACGCCAGTGGTGTCTAATACCACTTGCGCTATAAGTTGATTTATTGTATCCCCAGTATATTTCCCTAAAATTCCGCCCATAAACGGAACGCCGTCGGTTATATCTAAAAACCATTCGCCACTCCAAAGTTTTAATCTTGTCTGTACGGCTTGTGCTACACCATCGGGTGTATTATGATAATAGTTTGCTAATCCAGAGCCGAAAGTATAATCGCCATTATCATCTAATTGTCTGTATATCATTGTGGTACTCCCGTTATTCCTGAGCCAGTTGTTACACCGCTATGTTTATGATTTTTAAGCGAAATACTGCCTGCTGTTATATCGCCCGTTGCTGTTATAGTTCCATTTACGATTACATTCCCAGTAATGGTTACATTCCCATTATTGAGTGTTATCTTCGTTGCGCCGTCGATCGTTCTAAGTTCTGGCGCAGTCGTGTTGTAATTTGATATCTTGTGGGGCTGGCTTCTAAAACCGATTATAGCCATGCCGTCGCTCAAATCGTGATTTCTAACCTCTGCTTGTGGTTGAACTCCGCCACTCTGCCACCATCCATCGATACATCGTGAACTAAAAACAATTAGACATTCACTACCCTCTAGTTTCGGCATCGTAAAAACAAAACCAGTACCGCCATAAATCTGGAAAGGAACATCAACCAATAAAGGAAGATTTACATTAGTTTGTTTTTGATTTTTATCTGTCATACTCGCTTGAATAGCGGGTTGAGCCGTAAGCGTTTGATTCACATAATCCACTGTGTTTATAATGGCGGGGATAGCCGTCCAGATATTATACATGTGACCCTCAACACCACTTTTAAACGCTTCTTGTGGGTCTCCTATTCTTTCATTAGCTAACATTATCCCTCTTTTCCCGTCTTAACGGCATTAGACTCAATACAAACTATGCTCGAAAACCAATCATTGCCGTATGTATCGCCATTATAAGTTACTTCTATAACCTTGTATTGACCATCGTGTGTTATAGTTGGCGCTTTATTTACGGGATCTTTTTTTGATTCTTTAGTATTTTTTATTTTCGCAAACTCTACGTCTTTTTCGTCTATGATTACTAATGCACCGATTTTTATCATAGGATTCAAAAGTGCTTTTGCCTTGATGCCGTCTGTGGATTGTTCCGCACCACCTACTAAACCACTTTTTGAGTTCAACACTATTGATTGATTTTTAAGTGTGTTATCTTTCGAGATGATTTGAAGTTGGCCATCTTGAATAGACCAATCTTGCCCGTGAGCTTGTGCTGATTTTCTCATTATGTGTTTAGCCTCGCCAAACATTACTTTACCGCGTGGTAACTTATTAGACTTTGTGTCTTTTTGGGTGTGACCTATTCCCATAGATTTCTGAACCACATTAACGTGGTCTGCTTGTGAACTTCCAGCGGCTAAAGTTGTATTCACAAAGGCAAAGTTGTAGGCATTATCTCCATCACTTGCATTGATCTCTATATAAGTTTCAGTTCCGCCCTCGCGCCCTTTTTTAATCTGTGTGCATTGTCCGTCAAAGATTACACCAAAGTTATCTTTGTATCCCGCTTGTAAAGTGACTCTTTGACCCTCTGCAACTAATAGATTTGCCGTATCTTCCGATAGATTATATACTTTGATTTGTGCCTGATTCGGCGTTTCTGTTTGACTGCGTTTTATTTCGAAAGTAATTCGCAGTTGTGATAAATCAAGTGATGCACTGCCCGCAGATATTACAAGCCCACAATGTCTAATCCATTGTTGCATTACGGCACCACGAAATATATATTAGATTGAGTGCCAAGATTATCATAAGTCGGCGGCAAATCATTTCCATCTGTTATGGCAAATAATTGAAAGCCAAAGTTTAAATAGGCAAAAGGCAAAAGCAAATCTAATCCTGTAGTGAGCGGTATGTTGCTGATTATTGGAATAAGATTTATGTCGGCTATATTTATAAACCATCCTTGAAGCTCATTATATTGAAGTGTCACATTATATGAAGTATCGTTTAGAATGACGTTAAATTGCTGATTGTCATTCGTTAAAGATATCGTGTAGATTGTCATAATATCCCTTTCGCTATGTTCGACATAAAAGACACATTTTTATTTTTAGCGTCTGTTACATCCTGCGCTGATTTTTGACCGCTCTTATCATTCTTCGCCGTTTTCTTAGAATTTTTATGCACTTGTTTTGGCGGAAAACTATCTATAGTTTGAACTGATACGATAATGACCTCTTGGAACTCTGCACTAATCTTTAGAATGTTTTCTGTCGTTTTATCTGTCGTCACACTCAAAGATTTAATCTGCATATTATTATAGATTCGTTTCATTGTTGTGACTGTAAATACGTCTGATGAAGATTGAAGCAAAAGTAAGTTTTGATATTTATTTGCCAATTCCGCCTGATTATCTCCGCTAAACATTAAGTCCATTTTTAGGGCAATAGGCTTTTTATATTTATGGTCGCTTATAGATGCGCCTTGTTGTACAGGATGACTTGTTATCTCATAGCTATCTGTTGTCTGTTCTTCAATAACTAAGTCGGGGATAATAGTGCCGATTAGTCGTCCGCTACGTGGGATTATATTTGCCATTATCTCGCCCTCGCTGTTGCGTTACGTGTTAGATTCTGATTCACATTTGATTGATGTGTTGCTACCGCCTGAGCTGTTGCTTGTGGATTAGCATTACCGTGAACATGTATGACTGTTTGTTGATTCACGCTTGACCCCGTACTAGCATCGCTCGGTTTTAATACAGTTGAGTTACTTCCAAAGAAGCCAGATACTGCACTACCCATCTTTGATATTTTATCAAAGCTTTTACCTACTGATGAGAACAGACCCGTAAAAAAGTCTTTGACTACTTTCCAGTGCTTCACAAGTTCATACCCCGCTACGCCTAGAGCCGCAATAGCAATTATTATCAACCCAATAGGATTAGCAGATAAGATAAAGTTTAAAGCCATTTGAGCGGTACGCCATACGGTCGTAAACATTGTTACCATTTTAATTGCAACTCCATAAACCATCATTGCGCCTTTTACCGCCAGCACTGCACCCGCTACATAGCCGAGAACTTTAACAACTTCCAAAGCCCCCTGCGCAAAGTCACTATTCCAATTTATCAGGGAATCGCCGCCCTCTTTAAAGGTTAGAAAGTCATCATATAGAGCAAGTATTGCAACACTTAACAAAATGATTCTTCCGATTGGAGAAGATAGAAAAACTTTATTTAGTAGTTGCCACCCAACAACGAGACCGCCTACTATTCCGATAAGCCCATCCGTCTTTTCGTTTACTTCCAAGAAAGTGTTAATGAGCATTTTAGCAAGGTCTATTACAACCTTAATGCCTCTAGCACCAAGTCTTACAAATCCGTCGGCAAGATTTAAAATCATTGTTAGCAGTGGCTTGATAAATGCTTCTATCTTCGGGGCTAATTCCATAACCTCGTTACGCATATCGTGAATAGTAGAAGTAATCTTCTCAATCGCTTCTCTTATTTTCGGCATAAGATAAACCGCTATCGCCTCTTTTATTTTATCAAAGAGAGTTTTGAAAAGATTGATTTCCATCCGCATATCTTTCCAAGATGCGCTAAAAGCTTTTGACTCTGCTATTGATTTATCAAGGTTAAAACCTGCTGCTACATCAATCTTAGAAAGTTCTCCGCCGATATATTTTGTTTTTTCCAAAGAGGCGTTAAACATTAGAAGCATTTTAGGGTCAAGTCCTAAACGCTCCATAACTCTAAGCTGTTCCCCTCTTCCCATTCCTTGCATTTTTACTTGTAAGTCGGACATTACGTCCATGGTTCCACGCACTTTGCCATTTGCATCAGTTACAGAAATACCAAGTTTCTCAAAGATTACTTTAGAACGTCCGATACCCATTCCCGCATCTTCTACGGCTCTTGACATTGATTTAAGTGATTCTGTGGCAGTCTCTTCGCTAATACCCATTACTCCGGCAGTGTCTATGAACCCATTCACTGCGTCCGCTGTTGTATTAAGCTGTTTCGCAAGTAAATCTAATTGCTTATATTGGTTTGCTACCTCTTGAACTGTGTGAACGATCTCGCTAGCCATTGCGGTAACGGCTACACCAAAAGCCATTACACCCGCCGAAGCTTTTATTATGGATGAGTTGAAATTGTTAAGCGAGTTTTCATCTATGTTAAAACCAAGCTTAACTAAAAACTCTTTTAAAACTTCTGTCTCCATGATATTACTCCCTATTTATTGATTCGTGCATAAGCCGCTCGTTTTCGTCTTTCACGTCTAAAGCGTCATTCATACGTGCTATATCTTCGATATGTATTTTACCATTAATCAAAGACTCATAACTACACATACCAGCGAGGACGGGGCGTATAACCCAGTTCTCATGGTCATATGGCATTGAAACGTATTTTATTCCGCTGTTTTCTTCGTGTCTTTCAAAATTGATGCGGCGTCTTGAAAAAAAACCTCATAATTCTCCATGAAAGCCTCTTTTGCAAGTAGTAAAGCATCTATCATATTGATATCGCTATACATAAGTTTATCTTCTGTTGTGATACTTGCCCAAGATTTACCCGTTTGTCTTTTGATGCAACCGAGTAAAGCAAAATAAATTTCTTTCATAATCGCTTTATCAAGTTTACCGATTGAGTCGAATATGCCGCCGATTCCCGCATCTGAAAGATTAGCAAGGATAGGCGCAAAACGTGAAGCAAGATAGGTTTGCTCAAAAGCATCATCTATTTTAGTAATAGAGTAATGATTGCCTTTTAGTTCAAATTCCCTAGCCATTAGTAGTTACCTAATTGGTGGCTGGTTCTTCCTGCTGCAAAAGCCCATTCGTTCGTTCCCGCTTCTTTACCGTAGACGAGATTTGGCACCTTCGTAAAAGCTACTGAAGTTAAAGTAATCGTTTCGCCCGTTTGAGCGTTTGATACTGTGATAGTATTTTTACCATGATTTGCTGAGCTTGACGTTTGAGTGTTATACATGCTCATAAGCATA
>Ga0214224_1000269_pt1 | contig 13386 bp, 12 predicted proteins | sample TroBogypolimnion_7_FD_153062 | JGI IMG/M metagenome (GOLD analysis project Ga0214224, IMG submission 153062) | Freshwater microbial communities from Trout Bog Lake, WI - 10SEP2007 hypolimnion | ecosystem: Environmental > Aquatic > Freshwater > Lake > Hypolimnion/Profundal zone | place: Trout...
CCGGTTTTTCGCGAGCCAATCCACAGCAGCTTCTTTTACCGGTTATTATTGATCCGGAATACCATTATGAGGCTGTCAATGTTGAGGTACAGGAAGCGAATGTCAACTCTCTTCTCTGGTGGACACGCCATACTATAGCAACTGCTCGCCGATACAAATCCCTGAACAGCGGCACTATAGAATTTCTGCAGGTGAGTAATCCAAAAGTACTGATCTTTATCCGAAGGTTTGAGGATGAAACAATGCTTACGGTGATTAATCTTTCCAGAAATGCCCAGGCGGTGATGATAGATCTGTCTCGCTTTGAAGGCTTTATTCCGGAAGAGGTATTCAGCATGAACCGGTTCCCGAGAATCAGGAAAGCTCCTTACATGGTTGCCTTAGGTTCCTTCGGGTATTTCTGGCTGAACCTTGTCAAGGATACTGAGGATGTTGTCGGACGTTCTTATCTTGAGAGGCCTTTTGCTAACGTTTATCGCTGGCCGAGCCTCTTTTCAAGCAAGAATCGTCAGCTTCTTGAAACGGAAATACTGCCCGACTATTATAAGGCAAGTCGCTGGTTTGGCGGCAAGGCCCGAAATATCATGCGCATTTCTATTGTCGATACTATTCCTGTTGTTGGAATGGATCTGGCGAAACTGCTGATGACGGAAGTGCGCTATTCAAGCGGTGAAAACGACCTCTATCAGCTGCCGGTTTGTTTTGTGCCGCTTGCAGCAGTTAACGCCTCGGACGATAATTTTTTCAAAAAGGTTATCGCGAGAGTTATTGTGGGTGATCATGAGGGGTATCTGTGTGATGCAACCTTTGATAATCGCTTTCTGAACTGCCTTTTTCACCTTATCATGGGCAAAGAGGGATGGCAGGGAAAGTCAGGCCTTGTTTCAGGCTTGAAAGGCAAGCTGCTTGATGACTTCAGTGATAAAACTGCTCATGTTGAGCCGGAGCCTGCCTTGATGGCTGTTGACCAGACCAATACCTCGATCAGATTCCATGACTCTCTTTGCCTGAAGCTTTATCGCCGGATAGAAAACGGGGTTTCTCCTGAGGTGGAAATGTGCAGTGCGCTCAGTGAGCGGACTACCTTTAAAAATCTGCCAGGCTATCTCGGCTCTCTGAATTATGAGCAAAACCGATCAAATCGTTATTCTATAGGCATTTTACAGAACTATGTTCAGAATGAAGGTGATGCCTGGCAGCTCTCGCTCGGCCAGGTACAGCGGTATTATGAAGAGGTTCTTGCGAAAATAAATACTGGCATTGCACAGCCTTCGCTTCCTTCCCTGAGTGGTAATCCTGTAAAGATCCCTAAAATCATGCATGAGCTTCTTGGTGAAGCATACCTCGGGATGATTGAAAAGCTGGCTGAACGGACGGCTGAAATGCACCTTTCACTTGCTTCGCTCGACAGCGATCCTGCGTTTGCGCCTGAACCCTTTACCACGCTTTACCAGCGCTCTATTTATCAGGCAATGTGCGAACAGGTTAAACGCACCGTGATCCTTATCCGTGAAATAATGCACTCCCTGCCTGTTGAAAACAGGGAGCTTTGTGCCCTTCTTTTGCAGAAACAGAAAACAATCCTCCAGCAGTTCGACCCTATCAGACTTGAAAAAATTGAGACGTTGAAAATCAGGATCCATGGTGATTATCATCTTGGCCAAGTGCTTTTTACCGGCAAGGACTTTGTGATCATCGATTTTGAGGGAGAGCCGGCCCGACCAATTTCTGAACGCAAAATCAAACGCTCGGTTTTTCGGGATATTTCAGGTATGCTCCGCTCATTCAACTATGCGGCTTTCCATGTACTGAAGCAAAGTCAGTCGGTGTTCCGTACTGAAGACCGACTGGCTCTTGAACCTTGGGGCGATCTCTGGAGCTTTTTTGTAGGCCAGCACTTTCTCGATACCTATTTCGAAAAAACCAGAGGCAGCAGCATAGTGCCTGAAGACCCGAAACAACGAGAGCACCTGATGCGGGCTTACCTGATGAACAAGGCGGTTTACGAGTTGAATTACGAACTCAACAACCGTCCTGAATGGGCAGGGATTCCACTCATGGGCATATTGAAACTTCTCGAATTGTAATTTCAGCTTGAAGGCTGGGCCTGCTGCTCGCGTGGCAGGCGCTGTCCTTTCAATGCCGGACATATCTTGTAACCCGTTGTCTATGCAGGAATACAATATTCGGACTTTAGTAAACGGGAGATACCTTCTGCATTCACCATCACACTCCGGTACTGCCCCGCTTCTGGCGGGGTTTCACGGTTACGGTCAGACGGCAGAGGATGAGCTTGCCCTGCTGAACGCCATTCCTGGATCGGGGAGTTGGCTTTGTTGTTCCATTGAGGCACTTCATCCTTTCTACACGCACGGAGGCGATCCTGGAGCAAGCTGGATGACCTGTCGCCAGAGAGAACAGCGAATTGCAGAAAATATGTACTATATCGATGCGGTGATTAAGCGAATCAGGGAGTCATGTCCAGTGACTGACACTCTCTGCTACCATGGGTTTTCGCAAGGGAGCGGAATGGCGTGTCGCGCAGCTCTGCTTGGCTTACATCCGTCAAGCGGCCTTATGCTGCTCGGAGGCGATATACCTCCTGAGCTTTCTATGCATGGAAGTGTGGGCAAAGTTCACCTCGCTCGCGGTAACGGAGACAGGCTATACACACGGGAGCAGTTTGAAAAAGATCGTGCGCGTATTTCAGAAGCCGCTCTCCCGTTTACCTCAACTCTTTTCAGCGGTGGCCATTGGGCAAATGATGAATACTTTAAAGCTGCAGGGAAGTTTCTGGCGACAGTATAAAGAGTGCGGCAGGTTATCTATTGCACTTTTGCCTGCAGCCATAGCTCGTCAAGCTCTTCGGCGGTAAATTCCTGCCATTTACGGGCTGAGAGCTTAACTGCGTCTTCAATTTTTTTGAACCGCTCTATAAACTTATTGGTTGCTTTCCGGAGGGAGTCCTCAGGGTTGGCGCCGAGAAAGCGGCTGTAGTTTACGATGGTGAAGAGCAGGTCGCCGAACTCCTCTTCCTTTTCTTCTTTATTTGCAGCATTTTTCAACTCTTTGATCTCTTCAGCAAGTTTATCCAGGACCCCATCGTCGCTGGGCCAGTCGAAGCCGACACCTGCAACTTTTTTCTGTACTCGGTAAGCTCGAAGAAGTTCCGACATGGAGTTCGGTACCCCATCGAGCAGGCTCTGGCGACCTTCTTCAAGTTTCAAAGTTTCCCAGTTTTTCAGCACATCCTGTTCGGTTTCGGCTGCTGTATCGCTGAATACATGTGGGTGGCGGCTGATGAGCTTGTAGCAGAGAGCTTCGAAAACATCAGCAAACGTGAACGTTCCTCTCTCCTCGCTGAGCAATACCTGAAAAGAAAGATGCAGAAAGAGATCGCCAATCTCTTTTTTCAGTTCGATTTCGTCATGCTGGTCGATGGCGTGAACCAGTTCATAGCTCTCCTCGAGAAGCAGATGGGCAAGCGATTCAGGAGTCTGCTTCCTGTCCCAGGGGCACTCCTGTCTCAGGACTGTTACAAGACTCAGTACCCGTTCGAACTGTTCCTGCAGAGTTCTCTTTTTTGCGGCGACTATATCGGCTTTTAACTGCTCAATCGAAAGTTTTTCAGGCATAGGTCAAAGGGTGTTGTTCATTATCTTTCAACGTGACTCTGAAGTTACTCTTTCTTGATGGTATTCCTTATACTTCCCAGAGTGTATCGTCAACCATTCAACGCTTGACACGATAAAACCCTGTAATAGAATTGCCACTATGTCCACACCACGCATACAGCCCGAACAGGGTGAACCGATTGCCGCTCTTGCAACACCGGTTGGTATTGGTGCACTCGCTGTTGTTCGAATAAGTGGCCGTGGAATTTTTGGTATAGCCCAGCGGGTATTCCGTAAAAAGAATAATCCTGTCTTCCTGTTTTCGCAGTCAAAAGGGTTTCGAGCGCATTTCGGGATTGTGTATGACCGTGAAGGGCTGATTGATGAGGTGGTCGCTCTGGTCTTTCGAGCGCCAAACTCTTTTACCATGGAGGATATGGTTGAGTTCAGCTGCCACGGAGGGCCGGTTGTTGTCAAGCATATTCTGCAGGTTCTGCTCGACGAAGGGTGCCGACTGGCTGAGCCTGGAGAATTTACCCGGCGCGCTTTTCTCAACGGTCGCATTGATCTCCTGCAGGCGGAGGCAATCGGCGAGATGATCCATGCCCGTTCGGAGTCAGCATTCCGGACTGCGATAGCGCAGATGCAGGGTATGCTTTCTCTGCGTCTGGATTCAATGCGGGAAGAGCTTTTGCGTTCCTGTGCCCTTCTGGAACTTGAGCTGGATTTCAGCGAGGAGGACGTTGAGTTTCAGAGTCGCAGCCAGCTGCGGAAAGAGCTGACGGTTTTGCACGAAGAGATTTGTCGTCTTGTAGAGTCCTATCAGCAGGGCCGGCTTTTGAAGGAGGGGGTTGCAACCGTGATAGCAGGAAAGCCGAACGCAGGCAAGTCGACCTTGCTCAATGTCCTGCTCGGCGAAGAGCGCTCTATTGTGAGTCATATGCCAGGCACGACGCGCGATTATATTGAGGAGTGCTTTCTTTACGAAAAAACCATGTTCCGCCTCACTGATACGGCTGGGCTTCGTGAAGGGAGTGAAGATATCGAGCACGAAGGTATCCGCCGCAGTTACAGAAAAATATCCGAGGCTGACCTGATTCTCTACCTCCTCGATATAAGCTGTGAAGACTATCTTGATGAAGTTCCTCAGATCCTTGGCTTTCTTGAGCGATACAGTAATGCACGCATGATTGTGGTTGCCAATAAAACCGATCTTGCGTACGAAAGCGTCGAAAGGCAGCAGCAGCTTCGTGGAGTGACCGGTTGTGAAGTATGCGGGATTTCAGCTGCGAAAAAAGAAGGGGTTGAGGAGCTTAAGCTACTTATGAGCACTATGGTGGAAGGGCTTGACAAACTGCATGAAGCAAGCGTACTTGTCACAAGTTTGCGCCACTATGAAGCGCTCAGAAATGCCTCGGATGCTCTCGAAAATGCACTGCAGCTCATCACCAGCTGTTCGGGTACCGAGCTTATTGCTTTTGAACTTCGTTCCGCGCTTGAGTATGTGGGTGAGATCACCGGCAAGGTGGTTAACGAAGAGATCCTGAACGTAATCTTCGACCGCTTCTGCATTGGAAAGTGAAGCTCAGTCAATCAATCTGCATTGGCAGTGTTGAGTCGAAACTATTGCAAACCTTGGTTAACCGTCAGAGTATCTGAATCTTAACATCTTCTCCATCTCTTCATCAGATCAGTCTTCAATAGCATCTGGTGAAGTTTCAGCAGTGTTTTCAGTAACCTTCGGAGAAGAAGGGTTTAACCTGTCTATGAATTTTATTATACCGATCACTATGCCGATGAGTACAGCAATTCCAAGCACCAGCTGAAAAAGCGAGAGTAGGACGGAGAAGCCAAAGAGAGCTACTATGATTATCAGAAAAAGGGCGCCTAAAATTATTAATTCAACCATATCCTGATGTTTTTTAATTCTTTATGTTCATACTGATGGAAGATGACAACCACAGACTGCACTCATTTGATATTGTTACTTTTGTTGTCTATAGAGTTGTATTATGGTTGTTTATGCCACGAACAGTTCAGGGCAGAAAGTGATTGATAGCCAGTACGGCAATGGATGCACTCAGGCAGTAATAGCCGAAAAAGTGCCATTTGCCATGTTCCAGCCATCCGGAGAGCCATTTCAGTGCAACCAGCCCGGCGATAAAGCTGAAAACCATTCCCAGCAAACTTGGCCAGACGATGCTTACAAGGTTGTTTGTAACAAGGAGCGAAGCTTCGTGTGACTTGAATAACCGAAGGCCCTCTTTCAGGATTACAGCAGGAGTCAACACCACGGCCAAAGCGAAGCTGAACTCTTCAGCACGCATCTTGTCCAAACCAAGAAACATTCCTGTTGAAATTGTCGACCCGGAACGGGAGAGCCCTCGGAAAGGAAGGCAAATTCCCTGGATAACTCCAATCCATGCCGATTCGCGCACGCCGAAATCCTTTGACGTATCAATACTCTGCTGCTTTGCAGAAATTATGATCATTACCCCGACCGTTGCAAGGCCAGCTGCAATTACATACGCATTTCCGAACAGATGTTCAATTTCGGTATGCGCGGATCCATGAAAAATGACCTTCTCAATGAGCGTCATCAGTGTAAGTCCGATAATACCTGTACATACGGTTGCCACGCTCACCTGTTTTGCAAACTGCCAGAAGATTTTGGATGAGGCAAAGTAACGCTCTTTCCATGAACTCCAGAAGTAGACAATGACCGCGAACATTGTTCCTGTATGGAGCATGACAAGAAACAATGTCATTTCAGGTGATGTCGGGTCGAGCCCCATAAGTTTTTCAGCAATAATAACGTGTGCCGAACTCGATACAGGAAGAAGCTCGCAGACACCCTGAACGAATGCGAGTACAAGAATAGAAAAGAAATTCATCGAATAGCTCCTCAGCAGTTTTTTTCAGGAGTTAAGTAAATAATCAACAAGGTATTGTATGATTTTTTCAGGATTTCCTGAAGCGTAAGTATAATGCCCACCAGATAATGCATAGCTCAAGTACAAAAGCCCAATGTGTGAAATAGTTCAATCCCCATGAGTTATACTCCAAGTCTGACGATACAAAAGAAAATGGTGTGTTCAAAAATGGTGCTAACCAGAATATTTCGCCTGTAAAGGTATCTAAAAGCATATGCATTATCCCCCCGAGAGCAAAAATAAAGGCAAATGCTGGATTTTGGCTATGATTGTCACTCAAACGTAACCATAACATTGACAGCAGCAGGAGTGTCAGCCACAAAAATGGTAAGTGGGTAAGATAAGTATGGTGGGGATGTTGATAATCATCGATCTTGTAGTAATAAAACAAATCGACATCGGGGGTTATAGCACCAAGCATACCCCAGAACATAAACGCCTTATAAAAAACGGTGCGGCTCTCAAATGTTTTAAATAATAACTTTGCAGTAATGTACCCGGCAGGTAAATGTCCAAAGAGCATTGGCGTTCCTGAAATGGGTCTTTTTTAGTGAGGAACCTGTCAGACTTCCGAAAAGACGGAGCCTTTCTGTTCTTCTGCTGAGAAAGCACCAAGGACATTACTGTTTTTTATTGCTAAAGAGGCTTTTATCTGCATGGAGAGATTATCCATCATGGCATAACGTCTATGATACATGGCCCTCTTGTTCGACTTCATTTCATTATCTGTCCGTCGTTCAGTCATCATGGGCAGCCTGAACCAGCCATCCGGTTCTGAAACGCCACCCAATTCCTTCCAAAGCGAATCATAATCAAAGGTTGTGTTGTGTATTAAAGGCAGGTGAATCAGATATTTTTGATGATGAGGGTGTATAGTATTGCCAACACCAAAAAGATGTGTCAAATTTAAAGCACTTATTATCTCCTGGACAATGAATAACATGACGACATGCGGTCTCAGCCCATGCATTACTTTCGTCAATGCTTTAATATCATCTTTATTGGCTCGCCCCTGGAGGCAACCGATATAACAAACTCTGCTTGTTGTTGACTTCTGTTCAAGAGAAAAGGCTATTTGAATAACTGGTTCATTCAAAAAAGAACATTTCAGTGACACCATCAATACGCCTTCTTTACGAAGACTGTTATCATAACAAAGAACAACATTGAGAACGCCATATCCGTCCAGATTATAACTGGCAAGGGTAAAGCCCTCGGTGTTAAGAATAGCCTCTTGCAGAGGCCCTCTGAAAGTCCGGATAAAACTATAGGTATCTTCGATGACTTTTTTTCTGTGAGCAATGTTCCATTTCGTGGACATAAAAACACGCATGGGTTTAAATGTCAGGTATGGTATTTGCCTTAAAAATAAGCGCATATCTTTAATATGCAACCTGTTGAACCAGTCTAATGACTCGCGTGGATTCAAGGCCGCCATAACCGCCCAGCGAATATTATTTTTTGAGCGCAAGGCGATTCCTGATGAGCTGTATATGGAATTGGATAAGGCCCAGGCAGTTAACCCTGCTCTCAGAGAGCGAAAAAGCATAGGGTTGTCAGGTAAAGTGTTTACAACCTTTCAGCTGTTGTTTTAATGTTTCGTTCTATAGTTTTACGTAATATCATTATAATTCCGTGGAAGTGAAAATCCATCCATTTTTTTACGGTGCATCCTGTAAAGCAGATGCACCGATTGGTGTTTTGTCAGCTTTGCGTATAGGTGTGTACACTGTTCTGTGCTGAAGGAAGATAGTTCACTCCGAACCAGCAGATAAGAAGTACAAGAAAAGCAAGAGCCAGATACCACTGCAGCTTGCTCTGGTCTATCTTGTATCGGAATGCATGAAGGTAGCCCAGATAGGCAAGCCAAGAAAGAAACGCCCATGTCTCCTTGGGATCCCATGTCCAGTAATGACCCCATGCTTCTTTTGCCCAAAGAGCGCCGAATATGAGTCCGAAGGTCAACAGTACAAAACCAAGGAGGGCCAGATAGTGTGAAACCGACTCACCTGCATGATTTTCTTTGGATCTTAGCTGCAGGGAGACATTGTGCAACGCTGTTATAGAGGACGCGGCAAGCAGAACATAGCCGACAAGATAGACGACGACGTGCGGAACAAACCATGGGCTTTGCAGCGCAGGCATAAGTGTCTTGTCGAAGACTTCCGGATGAAGCATGTTGATGCCGAGGAAAAATGCAGCGAGCGCCATACAGTAATACTTCAGCCATCCGATTTTCCAGCGGTACTCAACAAGAAAACCGACAAGAGGAATGAGGGCTGCATACCAAAGACGAGTCTCGCCAAGTGTTCTGAGAGGTGGACGGTCGAGAGCCGACCAGTAAAAAGCAATAAACCCGGCCATTACTGCCGAACCAGCAAAACAGAGAACAAAAGCAGGAAATTTAAGTGCTGGTGTTCGACCTGCAAAAAGACCAAGCAGTGAACCAGTAGCCCAGCAGGCAATGGCAAGTTCAGCCGCAGTGTTAAAATCCATTATCATTTCTAAACCTCTTTTCGTTTAATCCCATTCCAGAAAAACAGAATATTTGCCGCCATTATCATGAAAAACCCAAGATAAACCCCTGGAAGCCATGGATCATGGATAACCTCTATCAGGCTTAATTTTGACCATCGTCCTGCTTTTTCATCATAGCCCATCTGATAGAGTTTCCATCCCATAAAATTGACAGGATGGTTTACCTCAAGATTTGCCATTGTTTCATGGCCTTTTTCATCCTGCACTGTTACTGCTGAACGGAATGATTTTGGCGAGCCTGGCACCATGATTAGATAAAAGCCGTCCAGTTGAGCAGCATCAGGTTTCAGTAAGGGGCTGCCGGTGCTGATCCAGGCTTCGCGCATTGCAGATGCGGTTTTGATCCTGACTTTTGCAAAAGGGATGCCTGTTGCGCGTTCTGCCGGCTGAGGTACCCCCTCTTTTCCTGGAAGAGCATAAGGCAGATAATCGAGTACAAGAACCTCAATTCCCTGCCATGTTGCGGTTGTTCCCTTCCTTACCTCCAGAATTGCCTGCGACTTGTTCATCAGGAGCTTGTCGTTATGCGGGTCGTAAAGGAGCAGCTGCGGTGGATACTCTTCAAGAGAAAAGTCATGCAGAAAAATAGAAAACGGCAGCTGCTGCGGAGTATCGCTTTCCATAGTATAACCAAGGTTATTTGCCTTCCCTACATTGATTGGAACAACAAGTCTTTGAAGGTCGGAACTGCCGACAATAGCACATGACAGGGCAATCCAGAACCCGGCATGAAAGAGGATGAACTGGATATTCTGAAGTTTAAGCGGTATAAGTTTCCACGAAAGCGAAATGCCGAGGTTGGCAAGAAAGAGTAGAACGGTGACTGCAAAGGGCCAGCTTGAAAAAATCTGATTCAAGCCCAGCGATGCTGGCAGTGAGCTTTTTGCTGCGGTTTGTTGAGGTATCACCCCGCCAATCAATGAGAGAACAGCGATTGCCAGAATCAGGCAAAGTCCAAGAGGAATGCCTCCCAACCATTTGACAGCGGGAGTATTCCTGAAGGCCAGGCCGGTGCTTAACACTATAACAGCTAACAGCAACAGCGCTATTGCATTCAAGGGTAGCAGAGGCATTGCTATGCCGTTGCCTGAAGATGCAAATTGAATGATAAAGCCTGTAGTTACAGTACATGCTGTAAAAAGGGCAGATTCTCTGAACTCCCATGGAGCCTGAAACAACCGACGCCGGACAACCACCATAATGACAACCTGGATTAAACTTATTTTAATAAATCCTTATGCATGAGAATACAATGCTTTCAGAATCACAAAACACATACGGATACTTTTGCAGACAGAGCATCACTTTACAATCAAAGCATGTTTTCCTGTACCGGTTATCAGTTAACCTGAAGTAGCCGCTATTCGTTGAATGCCAGTTCAGGAGATATGGGTGCATTGAAATAACAGGCAAAGGTACATCATAACAGCCGCTAAATGCCTGCAAATTCAGTTATTTGCGGGTGATTGCATTGGAATTGCATGGTGCTGAAGCTTGCAAATATAACAGTGGGACAAGAGTTAAACAAATATCAGGAGCTTCCTTTCTTTTCATAAAGGTGTGCTTGTGTATTAGATATATCAGGTCTTTCTGCTCTGTCTATGAAATATACACATCAAACTTGTCGCATTGTCTGATATAGTAATACAAAAGAGGGGCGACATTATGCGCTGTTAAATGGTTAAATTTTTTTTCTTGGTTTCTTACTTCAATAGAGTTTAAATGTTTGCTTAAATAGTAAAGGTTACGTAAATACACCCAAATTTATGTGTGCTGCCGCCTAAGGTCGACGTTATATATGCGTAATAGTTGCTGTCAAGATATTTTTTAGAGAAAAAGTTTTAACAATTAATTAACAATCGTTATAATGTGCTTAATTGACGCAGGAATAATGTGTAGTTGATGTTAGGGCAGATTAAAGTCTCTCCATGTTACAATTGTAGGCAGGGTGGAGAAGCTTTTTTTGTTGAAAAGCAGGAAAATTTTTTAGAAAGAAAAAAATTTTCTTTCTAAAAAATTTATACCATATTCAAGGTATCCTTTGTCGATACATACTGATTTGTTGTTAGCGTCTGGTTTTATTTGTTGATACGTTGTGCAAAATTTCTAGGTGGTTGTTTTCGATTTACGGAGGCGAATATCATGTATGAAAACATATTGATGTCTTTCATTCCGAATTCCCTCATATAATACGTTTTTTCTTTCATGCATTCCGGTGAGGATTTATTCCTTCTGGTTATTAGTCAATCATAAGGTATGAGGTGCCTGATACTGGCATCTTATATAGATGTGCCTTAATGTATTGCCTCGGAGTTTTTTGTCTCTTGTTTTAAAAACCCAATCGTAACAACAAATCAATAGAATCGATCTATGAGAAAATCGACATTTGCATCAATTGCATCGCTCTGCATGGTACCTGCTCTGTTCTGGAGTCAGGATAGTTCAGCGGTACCGGCGTTTGCAAGAAAGTATCAGACATCTTGTTATACCTGCCATTCCGGTTTCCCGAACAGGAATGCTTTTGGTGAAGCTTTCAAGAATAACGGGTATCGCTGGCCGGGTGGAGAGGAAGAGGATCATGCAAAGCAGGAACAGACAAAAATGGGCGCTGCGGGCTGGAAAGAAACTTTCCCTAATTCGCCTTGGCCTTCTGATATTCCCGGTTTTGCTCCTTTTGCTTTATATGTTACAGGGCCACTGGTCAATTATGCTGATCAGGTAACGAATAATAAAGGTGTGGTAACAAAGCAACAAACGTTTTATCAGGGTGGTCCTATTGATGCCCGTATTTTGTTTGGCGGTACAATTGGTGAAAATCTCGGTGTTGTTGGTGCGTTGGAGAACTTTGTAAAGGGTGCAACAACAACCAACCTCAGAGCAACATGGTCGTTTGCTCCGGGTGTTAATGTTGGTTTTGGAAATGGATTCAGTGCATGGTCAGGTACAGCAAGTCCAATTTCGGTATACACAGGTGTATTTCCTGGATCCGGAACAAGTACAGAATTGAATTACACAACAGGGAAGCAGGGTGGGTTCAATTTTATTGCTGGTGTTGCAAGTGCGCCTACATCAACAGCAACAATTCCCACTATTACTACCAGCAAGCTTGATGATACCCGGTATGTTAGGGCAAAATACAAATTATTCGGTGCTGGCTTGCTGAGCGGTGCAGGCGGCGTATACGGCAATGAGTATGTGGGTCTGGATAACAGTCTGGCGATTGGCGTTGGTCTTGTCAATGCAAATAAAGGTATCCTTTCAAGTAATTATGCGAATGAGACGTTAGTTTACGGCGCAGATATTGCCGGAAACTATGGCAACTTGACCGCCGGTGTTGCATACAGTAAGGATAGTGATCTGCAGCTCAATAACTATGCTCTTGATGCAGGGTACTATGTTTATCCATGGCTTCTGGCAAGGGTAAGGTACGCTAATCTTGGGGTGGCAGGTGTTGATCAGAATAACCCGACGGTTACATCTTCGGTTACAGCATGGCTCAGGGCTAATGTTTCTGTAGCTGCATCGTACAAGCTTTTCACCAAGAGCACTCTACCAACATCAACAAGTGGTGAAAACAATCAAAACACCTTTACGTTGACCACCGCGTTTGCTTTTTAATTGGTGAACTATATGAGGTAGCATTGTAATAATACAGAAAAGGCAGGTTTATTCTCTTCATGATGTTATTGAGAGATTTGAACCTGTCTTTATCTGAGTGGATTAAATGTGTTGTTGTGGGTGGTTGAGGTGTGCTTGCAAAAAGGGGAATGTATTTTTATTTTAGAAGGACTTTCCTTTTTGTCAGCATGCCTTTCTTATGCACTTAAAAACAACTATGTTATTTGATTGAGAGTAGAGGTTTCAGTTCAGAAAAGATCTTATTGAAAGCAAAAAAAAAGCTGCTATGCAGGATGACAGAGAGCTCGTTTCAGAGCACCAGGAAGAAATCATTAGCCGAGAGAATTCTGAAGGCGGTCAGGCTGAGTCCAGCAACCGACGGAAATTTCTGACTCGTGTTGGATGGGGAGGCGTTGTGGGCTTCCTTGCGATAAACTCAGCGGCCTTTTTACGGTTTTTTTACCCAAGGGTACTGTTTGAACCTGCGTCGCAGTTTAAGGTTGGACTTCCGGCAGACTATCCTCTCGGAACGGTCAACTCCCAGTATCAGAGGGAGTATCGTACATGGATCATCAGGTTGCAGGATGGTGCATTTTTTGCGCTTGAGTCTAAATGTACTCATCTGGGATGCACGCCAAACTGGATGGAAGCGCAGAAAAAGTTTAAATGTCCCTGCCATGGCA
>Ga0214224_1000273_pt1 | contig 13189 bp, 10 predicted proteins | sample TroBogypolimnion_7_FD_153062 | JGI IMG/M metagenome (GOLD analysis project Ga0214224, IMG submission 153062) | Freshwater microbial communities from Trout Bog Lake, WI - 10SEP2007 hypolimnion | ecosystem: Environmental > Aquatic > Freshwater > Lake > Hypolimnion/Profundal zone | place: Trout...
TTTTGCGCCAGTAATGAGATCTAGAGCAATCGCATCTACAGGGCAGGCCTGTAAACACCAGGCGTCGGAACACTGGGTACAGGTGTACGGAACCTTTTTGCCCGTATCGTGAAATTCAAAGACCTTAATACGTGATTTTGCAGTATTGAAGACACCGTAGTGTTCATAACTACAGGCCATTTCACACTGAAGACAGCCAGTACATTTATCTGCGTTGATGTGCAGGGACTTTTGCATGCCGATTCCTTTTGCGTATAAGTGCAATGCTTTGCACATAAGCAAACATCTTCGGTGATAAAGACGCGACTAGATAGCTAGGGAAAGCCCTTAAATCTATTATTTTCTGATAAAAAAAGGGGCTAAATAGCCCCCTCTTCCTCAATCTGTCTTCAACAAATTTAGGCTAATGCGCCGCAGCAGTTCTTATATTTCTTACCGCTCCCGCAAGTACATGGATCGTTACGGCCAACCTTTGGTCCAGCTCGAACTGGCGCAGGCGTAATGTCAATGGCTGCACCACGATCACCGGTTGAGCCAGCTACCTCTTTATCAGGATCAGCGTGTTGATATTGAACATCCGAAATCTTGGCCAAATCTTCATTCATAGCCTCAGCGGCTTCATCCAGTTCACTAGCACTACGAATCTGGACAGTCATAATGCTTTTCACAACATCATTCTTAATCACATTCAATAACTCACCATATAGCTCAAATGCTTCACGGCGATATTCTTGTTTTGGATCTTTCTGAGCATAACCACGCAAATGGATACCTTGACGTAAATGATCCAATGCCGCCAAATGCTCACGCCAATGACTATCTAAGCTATACAAAAGCACAGAGCGCTCAAACCCAGCAAAAGACTCGCGTCCAGAAAGTTCAACCTTAGCGTCGTAAGCCTCTTTTGCGGCCTGCAGAACACGTTCTACGATTTCTGAATCCTCTACTGATGCAGCGGCTTCGACCCAATTTTTGAGATCAACTGTCAGACCCCAATCACTTGCAAGCGCATTTTCTAAACCGACTAAATCCCACTGCTCTTCCATGGATTCCAGAGGAACATAAAGCGAACAAATTGTGCGCAGAACATCTTCACGCAAGTTGGCAATCAAATCGCCAACATCTTTGCTCTCTAATACTTCATTTCTTAAGCGGTACGTTTCTTTGCGTTGATCATTCGCTACGTCGTCATACTCCAACAACTGCTTACGAATATCAAAGTTACGGCCTTCGACCTTGCGCTGCGCAGACTCAATGGATCGCGTCACCATGCCTGCTTCGATCGGCTCACCATCTGGCATCTTCAAACGTTCCATCACAGCGCGTAAACGATCGCCGGCAAAAATACGCAGTAGTGGATCATCCAAAGAAAGATAAAAACGGGATGAGCCTGGATCGCCTTGACGACCGGAACGACCTCTTAATTGATTATCGATACGGCGACTCTCGTGGCGCTCAGTACCAATAATATGTAGACCGCCAGCTGCTAAAACTTGATCGTGCAGACCCTGCCACTCGTCCTGTAAAGTTTTAATCTTGTCGGCCTTATCTGCATCTGAAATTGCTTCATCAGCCTCAAGCAAAGAAGACTGCTTGACAACGTTTCCGCCCAATACGATGTCTGTTCCACGGCCAGCCATATTGGTGGCAATCGTAATCATCTTTGGTCGACCCGCTTGAGCAATGATTTCTGCTTCGCGTTCATGTTGTTTTGCATTTAATACCTGATGCGGCAATGTACGCTTATCTAGCAAGCCAGAAATCAACTCTGAATTTTCAATCGAGGTGGTGCCAACCAAGACTGGTTGACCACGCTGATAGCAATCTTCAATATCTTTAATCACAGCGTCATAACGCTCGCGCGAAGACTTATAGATCTGATCTTGCTTGTCTTTTCTTTGGCTCAGACGGTTTGGAGGAATCACTACCGTCTCAAGGTTATAAATTTCCTTGAACTCGTAAGCCTCAGTATCAGCAGTACCAGTCATACCAGACAGCTTGCCGTACATGCGGAAATAATTCTGGAAAGTAATGGTTGCTAAGGTTTGATTCTCATTCTGAATCGGCACACCTTCTTTAGCTTCAACTGCTTGATGCAAACCATCTGACCAGCGACGACCTTGCATGAGTCGCCCTGTGAACTCATCAACAATAATGACTTCTTTATTTTGAACGACATACTGTTGATCGCGGTGATACAAGGAATGTGCACGTAAAGCTGCATACACGTGATGCATCAAAGTAATATTTTGTGGTGCATATAAAGAGTCGCCATCATTTAAGGCGCCCAACTGCACTAATATCGTCTCGGCTTTATCGTGACCTTGCTCAGTCAAGTACACCTGCTGTGATTTTTCATCGACCCAATAGTCGCCAGCTTTTATCACACCAGTACCATCGGCCTTCTCTTCGCCAATTTGTAGCTCTAAGTAGGATGGCAATGCATTGATCTTGATATAAAGATCGGTGTGATCTTCAGCCTGCCCAGAAATAATGAGTGGCGTACGCGCTTCATCAATCAGAATTGAATCGACCTCGTCAACGATGGCATAAGCTAAACCACGCTGAACGCGCTGATCTAAATCCTGCACCATGTTGTCGCGCAGGTAGTCAAAACCAAATTCGTTATTGGTGCCGTAGGTGATGTCAGCAGCATAAGCGGCTTGCTTGGTTGTGTGATCCATCTGAGAGAGATTGACGCCAACCTTCATGCCCAAGAAGTTATAAAGCTTGGACATCCACTCAGCATCGCGCTGAGCCAAGTAATCGTTTACGGTGACAACGTGAACGCCCTTACCTGTTAAAGCATTTAAATAGACTGGGAGCGTAGCGGTCAACGTTTTACCTTCGCCAGTTCCCATTTCTGCAATCTTGCCTTGGTGAAGAGCAAGAGCACCCATAATCTGCGCATCAAAATGACGCATCTTCATCGCTCGTGTACTAGCCTCGCGCACGACCGCAAAAGCTTCAGGCGCAATGTCATCCAGCGCTTCGCCAGCACTCAAGCGTGACTTGAATTCAGCGGTTTTCGCTTGAAGGGCGGCATCATCCAAAGTCTGCAGGCTAGCTTCGAAAGCATTAACCTTAGCAACGACTTTGCGATACTGTTTTAAGAGGCGGTCGTTACGACTGCCGACCAGGGTTTTAAGAAGACCGATTACCATGGGATATTGAAGAAAATGTAGTCCTTGAGTTTATCACCCGCACCCTCTTTTTTTATGAACTTTGCCCCTAAGCCCTCCCGTAACAAGGTAGCCCATGAATGGCTCGATTACCTACGAGACTCAGACGGTCTTGGGGGGATCCTTGCCAAGACAGAAGATCTAGCCAAACTCAAGGCCAGCCTTAACCTTGCATTAATCGAGCTTGAGCTCGGGCATCTGGCATCTAAAATTGAGGCTGGGTGGCGTACCAATGGCCAAAATGAGCTCTTTTTGCTAGTGGGCAGTGCCAGTATTGCCAGCCGTCTTCAGCAGGTTTTACCTAGCTTAATCAATGAGTTAGATAAAAAAGGTTATGCTTGCAGTGCCATCAAGGTTCGCTTAAAGCCCGCCACCCCCACTTGGGAAGTGAAGCCTAGGGATGGCGATAAAAATAGTAGGCCACGTGGCTTTAATCAAGTCGCAAGAAGTTCTTGGGAAGGTCTGCTGGATAAATTGGCGCCTGATTCAGACTTACGCAAAGCGGTCGAACGACTACTTCAAAGCAAACCCAAACAGTAAGAAAGAAACCCTTTAGAAAAAGAGGGGCTGACTTTCTTGGGAATAAGCCTGCGGAGCTTTATTTTCAGAAAAAGAGCTGATTTCGTAGGCACTTGGATCTTCCAGGAGCTTACGTAAGAGCGCATTATTTAAGGCATGGCCTGATTTCACAGCCACATACGCGCCAACAATGGGATGCCCAACTAAGTAGAGATCACCAATCGCATCTAGGATTTTATGACGCACAAACTCATCTTCGTAGCGCAGTTCTTCGTTGTTTAAGATACGGTGCTCATCCAACACAATGGCGTTATCCAAACTACCGCCTCGCGCTAAACCCATCTCTCGCAAAGCCTCAACTTCATGAGCAAAACCAAAAGTGCGGGCGCGCCCAATTTCACTGCGATAGGCATGCTCAGCAAAATCCACAACAAAACGTTGGCCCGTTTTATCTACTGCTGGATGCTTAAAGTCGATTGTGAAATCCAACTTAAATCCGAAGAATGGTTCGAGACGCGCAAGCTTATCGCCCTCACGAACCTCGATCGGTTTTTTAATCACAACAAATTGACGCGGTGCATTTTGTTCTGCAATGCCAGCAGACTCAATTAAAAATAAGAATGAAGCGGCGCTTCCATCCATGATGGGAACTTCTTCACCATCCAACTCAATCAACAAATTATCCAGGCCTAAGCCTGCGCACGCTGAGAGCAAATGCTCAACCGTTGATATGCGCACGCCATCTTTTTGTATTACGGATGCCAAGCGGGTATCGCATACAGCCAGAGCAGTGGCCGGAACGACCGATTGCTCTGGAGTATCAACTCGCACAAACTGAACTCCTGAATTTACTGGCGCAGGCTTAATCGATATCGTTACCTTGCGCCCTGAGTGCAAGCCAATCCCCACGGTTTTCACCGGAGTAGCGATTGTGCGTTGCTTCATCATCAGTTTATAAATTCAGGAGAGTAATTACAGCTTTTTCAATATAGAAGCAGCATCACTCACTTCAAACTTACCTGGAGCTTCACGGTCTAAAGTTTTTACTACACCATCTTCAACAATCATGGCATAGCGGTCTGAACGAACGCCCAAGCCACGCGCAGTTAAATCAAGTTCAATACCCATCTTCTTTGTGAACTCAGCACTACCGTCGCCCAACATGCGGATCTTCTTGCCTACCTTTAGATCACGGCCCCAAGCACCCATAACAAACGGGTCATTTACAGAGATGCACCAAATTTCATCAACACCTTTGGCTTTAATAGCATCGAAGTGCTCAACGTAACCAGGAACATGCTTTGCAGAACAAGTAGGTGTAAATGCACCAGGCAATGCAAAGATCACAATTTTTTTACCGGCAGTTTCTTTTTCAACTTCAAAAGCATTTGGTCCGATAGCGCAACCCTCAGTCGCTTCGTCATAAAACTCGTAGAGAGTAGCGTTTGGTAATTTTTGTCCGACTGCAATCATGGGATCTCCAATGAAATAGTTGTTAGTAAGTATGCCAACGCTAGCGCGGGATTCGTCGTCCGGAGGGGCGCCGCGCTGGCATTTCGCAACTATCTATTGTATTGAGCAGTTTATTAATCTGCTTGTTTACGTAAAAAGGCTGGAATCTCGTAATAATCAGCCCCTTTGTCCAGCATGGTCTTTGCCTGTGGAGAGCTATCTGCGCCTAATGTAGGGGCAGGTGTAGCCTCACGCGAACTACGGAACACTCTTGGCAAGTCATATTGGCTGTAATCAACACCGCTTGGGGCTGGCTGAGCTGCCACTGAAGGCATACCGCCAGAACCAGTCAAGGCCATGCCTGCGCTGGCGCTTAATGCTGAGTCCAAGCCAGCTTTACTCATCGCAGCAGATGGGCTTGCTGGAGCAAAGCTATTGAGGTCAGCCATCGTTGGCATTGCATCATGAGTACCCGTTGCTTGTCTCCAAACTACTTCTGGCTGGCTATTCTGACGAGCCTGTGGGTTATTCAAACCAGTAGCAACCACGGTTACGCGTAAAGCATCGCCCAAACTGTCGTCATACACAGTACCAAAGATCACAGTCGCATCATCAGCAGCATAACCACGGATTGCAGCCATCACTTCGCGGGTTTCTGACAATTTCAACGAGCGGCTTGCGGTAATGTTTACCAACACGCCACGGGCGCCAGAAAGATCAACACCTTCAAGCAATGGGGAGGCAACTGCAGCTTCAGCAGCTAAGCGCGCACGATCCATGCCAGAAACAGTTGCCGTTCCCATCATGGCTTTACCTTGTTCGCCCATGACTGTCTTCACATCTTCAAAGTCGACGTTGATCAAGCCTTGAACATTAATGATTTCTGCAATGCCAGAAACTGCATTGTGCAAAACATCATCAGCACAAGCAAAAGCTTTATCAAACTCAGCATCTTCACCCATCACTTCAAATAGTTTTTCATTGAGAACAACGATGAGCGAGTCAACATAACTCTCTAATTCAGCGGCGCCATTTTCAGCAACCTTCAAGCGCTTCACGCCCTCGAAATCAAATGGCTTACTGATAACGCCAACCGTCAAGATGCCCATTTCTTTGGCAACTTGGGCAACGATTGGAGCTGCACCAGTTCCAGTGCCACCACCCATACCAGCAGTAATGAACACCATATGCGCGCCTTGCAAAGTATCCGCAATACGTGCACGCGCTTCTTCCGCAGCGGCCGCACCGATTTCTGGCTTAGCGCCAGCTCCCAGCCCGCTAGAGCCTAGTTGCAAATTCACAGATGCCTCAGAACGCTGTAAAGCGCCAGCATCGGTGTTCATGCAAATAAACTCTACGCCGTTTACACCGCGTTTAATCATATGCTGGACAGCATTGCCACCAGCGCCACCGACTCCAACCACTTTAATGATGGTTTTCCCGGCTGTTTCTTGATCTAACATTTCAAATTCCATATACCCTCCTAGGTAAAAAACGAACTACGTTGACGACGACGAAAAAAACTTAAAAATTTCCTGCAAACCATTCCTTCATACGTGACATCACACCCTGGAAAGGACCAGATTGAGACACACGACGACCGCGCAATAACTGCGCTTGACCTTCCATCAACAAGCCAATGCTGGTTGAAAATCTTGGGCTACGTAATACTTCATGCAGATGGCCGCGATACTCTGGGGTACCGATGCGCGCAGGGCGTAAAAATACTTGCTCTGCAAGCTCAACCATTCCAGGCATCAAGGCTGTACCACCCGTTAAGACGATTCCTGAAGAAACCATGTCTTCATATCCCGAGTCCCGAACCACGCCTCTGACTAACGTGAACAACTCTTCAACACGCGGCTCAATCACTGCTGATAAAGCCTGTTTGGACATTGGGCGTGGCTCACGGTCGCCAACGCCAGGCACATCGATCATGGCAGTAGGGTCAGCCATATCTTGGCGCGCAATGCCGTATTGAATTTTCAAATCTTCCGCATCAATGGTTGGGGTACGCAATGCCATAGCGATGTCATTAGTGATTTGATCGCCAGCAATCGGGATCACTGCTGTATGACGAATAGATCCTTGGCAATAAATGGCAATGTCGGTTGTTCCGCCACCGATATCGACCAATACAACACCAAGCTCTTTTTCATCTTCAGTTAAGACCGCCAAGCTAGATGCCAATGGCTGCAAAATCAAATCATTTACCTCAAGGCCGCAACGGCGTACGCACTTCACAATATTTTGTGCGGCGCTCACAGCGCCGGTAACGATATGCACTTTTACCTCAAGACGTAAACCACTCATACCAATGGGCTCACGCACATCTTCTTGTCCATCAATAATGAATTCCTGAACAAGGATGTGCAAAATTTGTTGGTCAGTCGGAATATTGATTGCCTTGGCAGTCTCCAATACGCGCTCTACGTCGCCAGCACTGACTTCTTTATCCCGAATAGCAACCATACCGCTAGAGTTAAAGCTCACAATATGATTACCAGCAATGCCAGTAAATACTTGGGCAATCTGACGATCAGCCATCACTTCAGCCTCTTCCAGTGCTTTCTGAATAGACTGAACAGTCGCCTCAATATTGACCACGACACCCTTCTTTAATCCTTTGGATGCAGTCTGGCCAACGCCAACCACATTGAATTGACCATCTGCTGCCAACTCAGCAACCAAGGCAACCACCTTGGAAGTGCCAATATCTAATCCCACTAATAAATCGCGGTTGTCTTTACTCATTGCTTACGCTCACTTTTTTTATCATCGACTTCATTCTTCTTAATGCTTGCAGAGGCGAGATGAACTGCAAAACCATTGGCATAACGCAAGTCCACAGCATCAACTCGGTTAGCCCATCTTTCTTGAACTTGTGGCCAGTACTTAAAGAGACGCGATACGCGTTCCTCTGTAAGCGTTTTATCGGAGCTCTCTTCATCCCGACCAAACTCCAATTTCATACCATTGGATAACTTCACATGCCATGCATATCGATCTGACAGGGTTAAGCTCTTTACTTCGGCATCCCATGGTTTAAACCAGGCATTGGCTTTTTCATAGAGACGCATCACTTCCTTGCCTGCATCATCTGGCCCATTAAAATCAACTAACTTAGTGTCGTCCGGTACATCTGCTACTCGGCCACTAAAAATTTCTCCATGGTTATTCATGAGTTTTTGGCTATCAGCACCATCCCAGCTAGCAAATGCCTTTTGCTCTTCAATGCTGACTACCAAACCATTGGGCCAAACTCGCCGAACATTGGCATGACGAACCCAAGGGAGCGACTCAAAACCACGCTTCACATCTTCTAATCTGACGCTAAAGAAGTTGCCTTGAACTGTTTCTAAAACCTGCTGCTTCACAGTGGGCTTATTGATGTGTTTTAAGGTTTGACCTGCAACAGGCTCAATCACCACTTGACGCAAAGTAAATACAGGTCGCTGGCTTAACCAAACTAAAATCCCGACGAGCATCATGATGGCAAAGCAGCGCATCAAAAAGCGACTTACCTTCTGCATACGATCCGAATGATTCCATAGGGGCGCCATGATGAAGGCGCATGTATCACCAAACCAGTTCAAGATAGCGCCGATGGTATGCATGCTATGCGCCCACCTTTTTTACAAGCGTTTGACTTAGTAGCCAGAGCACTAAATCTGCATACTCAATACCAGCAGCCTTTGCCGCCATTGGCACCAATGAATGTGACGTCATGCCTGGAGAAGTGTTCATTTCAAGGAGATAGGGCTTACCTGTTTTCTCATCCAACATCACATCAGCGCGACCCCACGTACTGCAACCCAGTGCACGATAAGCTGCTAAGGCCAATTTCTGAACGGCTGTATTGACTTCATCAGCCAAGCCAGTTGGACATAAGTACTGTGTCTCATCGGAGAAGTACTTGTTATGAAAATCGTAATTTGCTTGAGGTGGAATGATTTTGATGACTGGCAATGCTTCAGCATTTACACCATCGCCAACTAAGGGGCAAGTCAACTCATCGCCAATAATGCAAGTCTCAGCAATCACCTTCTTGTCTAGTCCGGCCGCTAGTTGATAAGCAGCAGGTAATTCATCTACCGATTTCACCTTGGTTAAGCCAAGTGAAGACCCTTCATTCGCAGGTTTCACGATGAGCGGCAAGCCTAAATGCTTCGCTACTGCATTCCAATCGCTATTGGCAGTCAGCTCTTCAAAATCGGGGGTAGTCAAGCCATTGCTTAACCAAATTTGCTTGGTTGCAATTTTGTCTATCGACAAAGCAGAGGCTAATACGCCACTGCCGGTATAAGGTAGGTTCAATAATTCCAATAAACCTTGAATCGTGCCATCTTCACCGTAACGACCATGCAAAGAAATAAAGACTCGATCAAATTTTTCTTTAGCTAATTCGGTTGGGCAACGCAGGCCTGGGTCAAACGCGTGTGCGTCGACTCCTTTGTTAAGCAAGGCTTCCAATACACCACTACCCGACATCAAGGAAATCTCACGCTCGCCAGAGCGGCCGCCCATTAAAACACCCACTCGACCGAGCGCTTGAATATCTAGCTTAGCTAGATCTGTCTTCACACGCTCACCCCACGAAGTGATTAGCTTAGGCATTCTTTACCTCGGCTAGGGTGTGGGGTAGAGCCGATATAGAGCCCGCGCCCATGGTAATGAGAACATCACCATCTCTCAGGATGACGCTGAGTTTTTCAGGCATCTCAGCAACGCTGGCTGCAAAAGCAGCATCAGAAGATTTAAGCATGGCTTTGATGTTTTTATCTTCAGCAATTGCTGCTTTGAGCAAACTCTTACCATCGGCGCCCGGAATCTTTGCCTCGCCTGCTGGGTAAACTTCAGTCAGCACTAAAGCATCAAAGTTTTTCAAAACCTGAACAAATTCACCAAAGCAATCTCTTGTTCTAGTAAATCGATGTGGTTGAAACGCCAACACGAGACGACGGTCAGGATATGCCCCACGAGCAGCAGCCAAAGTAGCAGCCATCTCCACTGGATGGTGCCCATAATCATCAATCAAGGTATAGCTACCTCCTTCAGCCAGCGGAATATCGCCATAGCGCTGGAAGCGACGGCCTACACCATCAAACTCAGATAAGGCCTTAATAATTGCTTGATCACTTACACCCAATTCAGTGGCGATACCAATGGCCGCTAGCGCATTGCGCACGTTATGCAAACCGGGCAAATTCAATTCAATTTGGAGTGGTCCTGGGACGCTTCCATGTCTACGCACAGTGCGGCGCTCTACCGTGAAGTGCATGCGTGTTCCAACCGCCTTCACATTGCTTGCCCGAATATCCGCATCTTCAGATGTGCCATAGCGTAAAACTGGCTGAGATACAAACGGCATGATGTCGCGTACATTGGCATCATCAACACATAACACTGCCACGCCATAAAATGGCATGCGCTGAATAAACTGCACAAAGGCCTGCTTCAAACGGGCCATATCATGCTGATAGGTATCCATATGATCAGCATCAATATTGGTGACAACTTCCATCGCTGGAAATAATTGCAAGAAAGAGGCATCAGATTCATCAGCCTCAACCACAATGAAATCGCCTTGCCCCAAGCGTGCATTCGCACCAGCTGAATTGAGTTTTCCACCAATCACAAAGGTTGGATCTAAACCGCCCTCAGCTAATACAGATGCAACTAAGCTAGTGGTAGTGGTTTTGCCATGTGTGCCAGCAATTGCAATACCCTGTTTCAAACGCATTAACTCACCGAGCATCACTGCACGCTGAATCACCGGAATTTTTGCCGCACGCGCTGCCAAGACCTCGGGATTGTTTCCGGCTACAGCCGTGGAAATGACTACCGCTTCAGCAGTGCCAATATTTTTTGGATCATGCCCAATATGAATTATTGCGCCCAATTCTTTTAAACGCTTGGTAGCTACACCTTCAGCCAAATCAGAACCAGAGACTTGGTAGCCCAGATTAAGCAGAACTTCAGCAATGCCACTCATACCAGCACCACCAATACCTACAAAATGAATTTGCTGAACGATATGTTTCATTGACCGACCCCCGCACAATCTGCACATACCTCAGCTACACGCTGAGTTGCATTTAGCTTAGCTAGCGCATGCGCACGCTCAGCCATCACTTTTAAATCTTCACGACTAAAGTTCTGAATCATTAGTGCCAAGTCTTGTGCGTTGAGATCTTGCTGTGGCAACAACACGGCTGCATTCGCATCTGATAAAAATCTTGCATTTGCAGTTTGATGATCATCAATCGCATGCGGAAATGGAATTAAGCAAGCAGCAACGCCACATGCCGCCAACTCAGAAACGGTCATTGCTCCAGAACGACAAATCACTAAGTCCGCCTGCGCATAGGCGTTAGGCATATCGTTAATGAATGGACGGATATCGGCTTGCACACCTAAATCTGCATAGCGCTTTTGAAGATCTGCTAAATGCTTGTCACCAGCCTGGTGAATCACACTTGGACGAGACTCTTTCGGAATCAATGCCAGAGCAGCGGGGACATTTTCATTTAAGGCGGCAGCTCCTAAACTTCCGCCCACCACCAGAATCGATAAATTGCCTTGCCGTTCTTCATACCTCTGAGCGGGTGTAGTCATACGATCGAACTCTTCACGAATAGGATTACCAACCCACTCAGCATGGGCCATCGTATTCGGGAAACCCGTCAAGGTACGCATGGCAATCTTTGCCAATGCACGATTGGCGCTCCCAGCAACTGAATTTGATTCATGCAAGACTAGGGGGCGCTTCAATATTTTGGTAACCAAGCCGCCGGGAAAGGTGATGTATCCACCCATACCTAAAACCACGCTTGGTTTAATGCGGCGCATGATGTGCCAACTCTGAATACCGGCACGCAATAAGTTAAATGGCAGCATCAGTTTGGCTTTAATGCCCTTACCGCGCAAGCCGCCGAATTCCACCGCCTCAAATGGGAAGTCGCATGCTTTCACTAAACGATATTCCATGCCATTTTTATTACCAAGCCAAGAAACCTTCCAGCCACAAATGCGCAAATATTCGGCAACGGCAAGCCCTGGGAAGATGTGCCCACCAGTACCACCAGCCATCACCAGAATGGAAGGTTGCGTCATAGCTTCCCTCCGCGCATCAAAATACGATTCTCATAATCAATGCGCAATAACATTGCTATCGCAATAGCATTCATCAGAATGCCGGAGCCACCGTAACTTACCAAAGGCAGCGTTAAACCCTTGGTAGGCAATAAGCCTAAGTTCACGCCCATATTGATGAAGGACTGCCAGCCAATCCAGATGGCAACACCTTTTGCTGCCAAGCCTGCAAAACTTCGGTCTAACTGCAAAGCAGTACGGCCAATCATGAATGCGCGGCGTACAACCCAATAGAATAAGAAGAGCATCACCACTACACCGAAGAAACCTAGCTCTTCGCCGATCACCGCCAAAATAAAGTCGGTATGCGCTTCAGGTAAGTAATGTAATTTCTCAACGCTACCACCTAGGCCAGTGCCGAACCATTCGCCGCGACCAAAAGCCATGAGTGAATGCGTCAATTGATAGCCTTTATTTGCTGCATTGTCGACTTGCCACGGATCCATAAACGCCATAATTCTTCCGCGACGGAATGGGGAAAGCGCAATGATGGTGGAAGCACTCAATATGCCCACTGCAATCAATCCACCAAATAACTTGGCATTGATGCCGCCCAAAAATAGAATTCCAAATGCAATTAAAGCGACCACTACAAACGCACCCATATCAGGCTCTAACATCAAGAGTCCCCCAACCAGTGCAACTGCCACACCCATTGGCAACATCCCCTTCACGAACGAATGCAGATATTCCTGACGCTGCACGGTATAGGTGGCAGCAAAAATCACGGCTGCAAATTTCATTAACTCGGATGGCTGAAAATTCATCAAGCCAAGAGGAATCCAACGTTTTGCGCCATTCACACCTTTTCCAAGGCCTGGAATTAAAACGGCAATCAAAAGTAATACGGTGAAACCAAAAATAATCGGCGAATAACGATC
>Ga0214224_1000275_pt1 | contig 13115 bp, 16 predicted proteins | sample TroBogypolimnion_7_FD_153062 | JGI IMG/M metagenome (GOLD analysis project Ga0214224, IMG submission 153062) | Freshwater microbial communities from Trout Bog Lake, WI - 10SEP2007 hypolimnion | ecosystem: Environmental > Aquatic > Freshwater > Lake > Hypolimnion/Profundal zone | place: Trout...
TTAATAAGCTAATTTCTCAGCACTAATCAAGGGTGTTATTTTGGAGTAGTGGCGTTCAATCATAGCAATTGAAGTGCCCATTTGTCGTGCTAGCGTATGGATATCAATACCTTCAGTTAGCGCAAAAGTCGCATAAGTATGGCGTAGACTATATAGCGATCTAAACTTGCCAGCCATATCTTTACGCAAACCTGATCCATTCATTAAATTTCTGAAAACACTTTCAAAGCTACGTGGCTTATGGCCTTCGTGAGTAGTGAACACTAACTTCTCTAGCCTTGCTTCAATCACTTCTTCTAGATTTTGGTAAGGCAATTGTTGAAATTTAATCAATCTGTTGAAGGTTTCAATCACAACAGGTCTGGCAATTAAATAACGAGGCCCAGTTTTACCAGACACCCATATTCTTAAATAACGCTTATTCCCAATCCAATGCCACTGTAAATGTTTCCAGCGCAATGGCAGTGATTCAGTGCCTTGCCTAATTCCTGTGTAAAGTAAAAACTCAACATAACACCGACAAAGTTTTCTAAACTCACTGTAGATTTTCTTACAGCCACCTAATTCCCATTGCGGCATATAAGCGATTAAATGATCTATTTCTTCTTTGTTGAAAGCAGGCCGCGGACTACCTTTATCACCGACCGCACTTAATATAGGTATGGGCTTTTGATCGTGAATGTAACCTTGTTGCCGTGCTAATTTAATTACACGATTATAGGCACTAGCATGATTACGTAATGTACTGCCTTTTGGAATAATCCCCATTTGGCTTAATCGCCATTCCTCAAAATCACCAATGTCTTTAGCAGTAATGGCATTGACATCAATCTTTCCAAAAAATGGAACGAGATATTTTCTAAGGACAATTTCATAATCCTTGTACGTTCTTTTCCACTTCTTTAATGTTACGGATCTTGCCATTTCTTGATCGACCTCTTTAGCCATTTGACCAAAGGTTCGGGTAGTTAGTGATAAACCTTGAGAGATATTGATTTGCGCTGTTTCATAAATGACGACGGCTTGTGATTTAGCTTCATTCGCATCCGTCTTGTTAGTTGATGCTTGATGCCATTTCCCAGTGGGTATTTTAAAACGGCATTGCCACTGATGCGATTCCTCTCGTTTAAAGAGCGTGATTTTGCCATCGTGAAATTTGATAGGTTTGGATGATGGTAAAGAATTGGACTGAAATAAGCTGTTTAGATTTTGCATATTAAGCGTCGTGTTACGCGACGCTTGTATTATGTTTTCAGATACAGAAAAGAGCGATCAGATTTATTTTAGAAATAATTATTACGAGCGTCTGCTATGAAGAAGCCGTCATTTAAAAAGATGAGGAAGCCTTCATCCTTACCATTAAATTAAGTATTTTTTTTAGCCTTAGTGATTAGCTCATAAATGGTAAATCCGGCAATTAAGGCTATAAAAAATATAAATCCCTTGTTGCTACCCATACCTATGAGCACTAGCACTGCTCCGGGGCAAATACCAGAAAACCCCCAGCCACATCCAAAAGCCAAACTGCCTAACACTAGTCGCTTATCAATTGAGCTTACATTCGATAGTTCAATATGCTCGTTAAAAACGGTTTTCTTTCTTTGCTTAGCTACATAAAACCCGACCCCACTTACTACAAGTGCGCCAGCCATCACAAAGCCTAATGATGGATCCCAAGATCCAGCAATATCGAGAAATCCTAAAACCTTCTGAGGATTAGCCATTCCCGCTAAAATGAGACCAATCCCGAATAACACGCCTGATATTAACGAAAAAGACGTTCCTAAAATTGAATGTGTTTTAGATGGCATAGCTAAACTCCAATTACATGTCGAAGGAAATATACTGTGATAAAGCCACTCGCCATAAACGTACTTGTTGCAATAGTCGATCTTTTTGATAAACGAGCCATACCACAAATTCCATGACCACTAGTACAGCCGTTTGCAAAGCTTACGCCCAGACCTACAAGCAATCCTGAGACAATTAGTAATGGGTAACTTGCAGTTACTTGAATAGCCGGAAGCTCAGCATACAAACTCCAAATAAAAGGGGATATGACTAGCCCAAGAATAAAGGCCGCTCTCCATCCTAATTGAACGGTATGTGGCTTTAGCAGCTGATATAAAATTCCAGAGACACCAGCAACCTTACCTTTAAATAGCAATAAGATTGAAACGGCGAGGCCAATAATAACCCCGCCTCCCAATGATTGATAAGGTGTGAAATTGTTTAAATCAATCAACATTTATTACATCTAACCTTAAAGTTTATAAGCGTAAGCTACGCCCAATGAGTCTTGATACATTTTTAGACTGACATCGCCACCACCAAAACTTTGTGGAATAGCGTTAACACCTGTAACCGTATTACTGAAAGCATGCACATAGTTAAATGACACTTCTGATTTTTCATCAATGTTGTAAGTACCACCGAGTGTTAGATGGTCTTTAACAACGGCAGGTGCCAACACGTTAAATAAAGCCTCCGACCCTCTAATTGGCTGATTTACATGATTGTATCCTGCTCTTACAGTCCATTTATCGTTCACGTTATAACTAGCGCCAAGCTTATAAACCGTTGCATCTTGCCACCCAAAACCAGGGCCAGAACTCGATCCTAAAGGATTTCCTAGTGTGGTTAGTTGTGTAATTGTATTTCCGATAGAATTAACATCACTAAATTGAATGCGTTGAATGTCTGCCGCCACCGTTAAATCTTTAGTCGCTTTTACAGCTACCCCAGCACCAAACCAAGCAGGTGCATCCATATTACCTTCGCCCGCAAATAACCCTTTGTACTTATCAAATTTTTGGAAGTACGTTTTTGTTTGATAGGTGGCGCCAATCGAAATCTGATCATTAATTTGACCAATCCAGCCAAAATGCAAACCAACGCCTAGGGCATCATCAACCCCTTGACCTGCCACACTATTTGGATATTCTGAAACTTGATGAAGGCCTGTTTGTGCAAAAGCATCAATGCCTTGCGCTTTAAATCGTTGATAACCAAGATTTAATGCTACCCCAATCGTTTGCGTAGAAGTCACTTTCCAAGCCACGGTCGGTGCAACAAACAATTGAATATAATCAATGCCTGATGTTTTACCTGAGCCACCATTTAACAATGGAATGCCTCCATTGTTATAGGTAGTATTCATGCCTCCATTGCCATAAACACTGACACCTAAAGAAATTTCAGGAGTAATTTGCTTGTTAAAGCCAACCTCCGGTATTGCAAAATTATCTCGGCCATTACCTTTAAATGTACCGTCTGAAAAGCCTCCTGGAGTGCCACTAAGTGCCGCTTCTCTCTCGGGTCTAAACCATGTTAAGCCAGCATCAACACGATCGCCAATCAGTCCCATTCCAGCTGGGTTAGTGGCTGCCGCCAATGAGTCCTGAGGTAAAGCAATACCAACACCACCCATACCTTGAGACTTAACGCCGTAGCCTTGAGAGAAATATCCATCTGTTGCAAAAGCCTGCTGACTTGAAAGTAGAACCAAAAATGGAATTAGTTTTTTTGTAAATGACATACATTTCCTTAAGAAACTTAAAAAATTCAATGTGTGCACATTAACAAAGTCTTTGGATACTTATAAAGTATTTATATTCATATAGATATTCTTTTTTATTATATGAGGGAAATACAGTTTCCCGTCCACCGAAAAACATTGCATTGATAATAAGTTTTTTATTAATGAATGATTGTTATTGGCCCCGTTGCTGACTAATGACCCCTTAATTACATCTCTTTAAAGCAGTCATTCACAGCAACTAAATTTAATCTTTATGGATGTCCGCTTTATAGAAGCTTGATTTGATTGTTATCAGGCGGCTTGGGGCCAGAAGCGGACGGTCAATCAATGCAATAGTGTTAGTTATGACTTCTAACTTCTTATAAGTTTATATCCATTAATAATTTGGATTTTGAAATCCACTTCGACGGTAAGTAATTACCAAGCTATCTCTATAGCCTATTAAAGATGAAGATGTAATTGGAGTGGTTTCATGAAGCATCCGCGTGTCATCAATAATCAACAAAGTCCATGAGTTACTTAGTGTTTTAGCTAGACATATTGATCCATCTGCATTAAAAATATGGGACTCTCCCCCTTTGACACTCACTCGATCCACTAAGATAATTACAACATAATCAGCTCCATCCCGATGTATGCCTTCTGGTGTAGGACGTCCAATGCCACTTCGTGTATCAATGCGAAATTGATGAGCTTCCACAAACCATTTAGCTGGCGCAGGATTTAATAAGTTAATTAGTTTAGTTATTTCGACCAAAATCCTTTGCCAAGATGTGCTTTTTGTAAGGCTTAGTTCTGGTAAATCATACCACCTCTGAATACCCCCATTTAGTTGGTTATGTTCCAAAGATTGCCAATGAGCACGGTAAGGAGAAGCTGTAATTTCTTTATTCTGTATGGTGTAGCTAGCATGTCGTCGAAACCGATAATCGCCACCATCTTTTAGATACGGATCTAATGGTAGATTATGCCAATAAGATTTCAGTTTATTTAGTTCAAATAAGCTGATGTTTACTATTTTTGAAAAATCATTCGGACTTATTAACGCAAAGCCTTTTTGCAGCATAGCATCCGTAATAGCATTTTTCTTATATAGATTTATGAAATCCGTCTGATCTTCAAACTCCAAATTACACACCAATCATTTATGATTACTAAGAGTGCAAACTTGCAAGACGGCATATTTGACTAAACTCTTCGGCTATTAATGAACATCGCCCAATTAAGCCTCCATCAATATCTGGCATGGAGAGTAACGCCAAAGCATTATCTGGGGTCACGCTACCTCCATAAATAATCCTTACTCTTTCTGAAAATTCAGCATCAATATTTGCAATTAAATCACGAATAAATGCATGCATATCTTGCGCTTGTTGTGGGCTGGCAGTTCGACCGTTTCCAATAGCCCATACAGGTTCATAGGCAATCACCATGCTGACTTGTTTTGCACGTTCGAATGTTGATTCATCTAGGCCATAAGTAATGGCAAGAATTTGGTTCTTCACTACATTTTCTGCTAATCCTTCTGCCCGTTCTTCAGCAGTTTCACCTACACAATAAATTGGGGTAATGCCTGCATTGACTACTCTTGCAAATCTTTTTGCTGCTTTTTGATTGCTCTCATTGCTTAATGCTCGGCGCTCAGAATGCCCGATAATTGCAAAACTACAGTCGAAATCAGCAATCATATGTGCTGAAATTGAAGATGTATAAGCACCATCTCGAAATTGGCTTACGTTTTGTGCTCCCCAATAAATATTAGTACCCGTCAGCAATGCTTGTGCTTGAAATATGTATGTATATGGAACGCATATTGCAAAGTCAGTTGTTTGAATAGTATTTAAATTCTCTAGCAAACTAGCTATTAACACTTTATTCTCTCTCAAGCTGCCATTTAACTTCCAGTTGCCTACCACTAGCTTACGTCGCATATATTTACATCCTTTTCGAGCTAGTTAACTACAGAATTTAACTCACCGTTAGCGTATCTAACTGCCATAGCATCCATAGCAATTGTCTTTATTTGGCTGGCACGGCCAGAGCTACCAAAAGCATCAAATCGGTCTTTACATATTTTTTGTGCGGCAGCGATAGCCACCTTAAAAAATGCACGAGGATCAAACTCCTCAGGACATTCAAACATTTTTTTTCTTATGGCCGCAGTCATTGCAAGGCGAATATCCGTATCAATATTTACTTTACGTACCCCATTTTTAATGCCTTCTACAATCTCTGAAACTGGAACCCCGTATGTCTCTTTAATTTTTCCACCATGATTTCTAATCATATCTAGAGCCTCTTGAGATACGCTAGATGATCCATGCAAAACAAGATGGGTATTAGGAATTCGTTGGTGGATAGATTTAATCCTTTCAATCGCCAAGATATCACCAGTTGGCGGGCGACTAAATTTATAAGCTCCATGACTCGTGCCAATCGCGATAGCAAGTGCATCAACTTGCGTTGCCTTAACAAATTCAGCAGCTTCATTAGGGTCTGTTAGCAGCTGTGATTTACTTAAAATTCCGGCGGCACCACTTCCATCCTCATCACCAGCCTGGCCAGTTTCCAACGACCCAAGGCAACCCAGCTCACCTTCTACAGAAACACCTACTGCGTGCGCCATTTCAACAACGCGACGTGTAACATCGATGTTATATGCATTAGATGCCGGAGTTTTAGCATCCGCTTGTAAAGATCCATCCATCATCACACTTGAGAATCCGCTTCGGATTGCAGTCTGGCAAATCGCAGGTGATGCCCCGTGATCTTGGTGCATGCATATTGGAAGATGCGGATACTGTTCAATGGCCGCTTCAATCATTTTTCTTAAAAATGCCTCGCCTGCATACTTCCTAGCGCCTGCCGAGGCTTGTAAAATTACTGGGCTATTCACTTCGTCAGCAGCCTGAAGGATGGCATGTATTTGTTCCATGTTATTAATGTTAAAAGCTGGCAGGCCGTAGCTATATTCAGCCGCATGATCTAATAATTGCCTTAAAGAAATAAGCGCCATATTTTTCCTTTGTTAACTGCTTTTAGTAAATTCGGACTGTTTCGGCGCGATTGAATCTTTTTCTTTTTGCTGAGTAGAATCAAATTCACTGTGATATAACTCAATTAAACTTACCTCTAGACGCGACCCCATAATTACTGGCACACGCTGATGAATTTCATCAGGTTTAATATCTAAAATTTTCTTGCGGCCTGTTGAGCTTTTACCGCCGGCTTGCTCTACAATAAAACTCATTGGATTCGCTTCATAAAGCAAACGCAGTCTTCCTGCTTTGGTTGGCTGCTTGTTGTCATACGGATATAAGTAGACTCCGCCACGCATTAAAATACGATGCACATCGGCGACCATGCTTGCCACCCAACGCATATTAAAATCTCTTCCTCTGACACCAGTAACGCCTGCTTTACAGCTATCTATATATCTTTGTACAGGAGCCTCCCAATGGCGCTCATTGCTTGCATTGATGGAAAAATCCGAAGTTGTTTCAGGGATTCTGATATTGGAATGGGTTAATACAAATTCTTGCGTCTCAGTATCCAAAGTAAATCCTTGGACACCACTTCCAATAGTGATTACCAACATAGTGCATGGGCCATATAAAGCATAACCAGCCGCAATCTGTGCATTACCTGCTTGAAGAAAGTTTAACGACCCCAAATGATCTTTATATACTGAAAAAATTGAGCCTACAGATACATTGACATCAACATTGGATGAGCCATCTAACGGATCAAAAACGACTAAAAATTTATTACCATTTCCAACCGCATCTATTAGAAATGTATCATCTAGCTCTTCCGAAACTAACCCGCTAACTAAGCCACTTTGTTTCAAACTTGAAACAAACAATTCATTGCTTAGTACGTCTAGATTGATCTGGATTTCACCTTGCACATTAGTTGCACCAACATTTTCAACAGATCTTTCTAACTTACCCTTGGATGTCAGTGCAGCAATTTTTTTGGTGCATTCTGCAATGTTTATAAGTAGGTTAGCTAGAGATGCTCCACTTACAGAATCAGGAAATGTTTTTATTAAATATTGATTGAATGTTGTTTTATTATTAGTTGGATTGTTTATCAATGATTTCATCTAGTTGCGCCTTCTATAGATAATCGACCTAAGAATAGGTAAAAAACACACTAACTGCCTGATGGGTAATATAGAATGGACTTCTGTTTAAGTAAATTGACTAATTCTTTGGCATACCTTAAGTTTTACTTATGCGAAATCTCACACTACGACAAATAAGAATATTTCTTAGCGCATCCAAATTCCTGAGTTTTTCTAAAGCTGCGGCGGACTTAAATATCACAGGGTCTGCAGTTTCACTCCAAATTAAGGAAATGGAAGGTGATATAGGCGTAAGCCTTTTTAACCGTGAAAATAATAAAATAACCCTAACTTCAGCTGGCGAGCATTTTTTACTCTACGCAAATAGGGTTGTTAGCACTTTGAACGAAGCCAGAACTGTAATGGAAAATTTACGGGGAACGGAAATAGGGATACTAAAAATTGGACTTGCAAGTACCACTAGGTATTTTTTACCTGAGATGCTGGTGCAATTTAGAACAGAATACCCTAACGTTCAAATTAAGGTGGTTGTCAAAAACAGAGAAGAACTAATTGAGTTATTGCGAGATGGTGAGATTGATATTGCCATTATGGGTAAACCGCCTAAGCATATCAATGCCGATGCAGATGCGTTTGCCACCCACCCCCATGTATTCATCGCTAGCCCTTTGCATAAATTGGCAGGTAAGTCTAACTTACCCCCAGATACATTAAATCATGTGGATGTGATTTGCAGGGAACTGGGCTCTGGAACTCGTTACATCATGGAAAAATTCATCGCAGAGCAAGGTCTAACTTTAAAAATGAGTATGGAAATGTCTGGGAACGAGACTATTAAGCAAGCCGTAATGGCCAACTTGGGCATATCCTTAGTTTCCTTGCATACAATCGGCAATGAGATTACTAACAACCAAATTGCAATACTGGATATTAAAGATACGCCCATAATTCGTACTTGGTACATAGTCACACCGAATAATCGCGATGCAACTCAAGCAACAGAAGCTTTTCGTCAGTTCATAGTTAACAAAGGCGAAGGGATACTAAATTCCATTTTTAATGCTCCTCAACTGTCCGCTTAGGGTCGGAAGTGACTTTTTTGAATGTCTGCTTTATGGCTGCCCAGCTTGAGCTTGCAGTTCCTAAACGCTACATTGAATTAAGCGTCGCGTTACGCGACGCTAGTGTAAATAAACCTATTACATACTAGCCAGCATTAGCAGGAAAGCCTTCTACTTTTTCTTCCAACATCTCATCTTCATTAATACGCTTAATCTTTCTGGATGAATTGGATGGTGATAGGATTTTTTTATAGTCCTTTTTATTCTTTTCCTCAGCCAGTAATAAATCCAAAGTCCTTTTGGTATAAGCGCCCTGTTGTTTTTTAATTGCTATGTAATCAAACTTCAACGCATTGTTGACAGGCTCTAAGCTAGGAAATTTACCTCTAGCAGCATTTTCTGCAATACATAAGGCATCGCTTAAATTCTTACTAGCTAAGATGCTTAGGTAGGTTCTAGTTTCTAAGTTTGCAGATGTCTTTTTACTGTTCAGCCGAATGTCTTTAGTTTTGGTTGAATTGATCCCAATATATTTTGCCAATTTCCATAACTGTTCTTTTTTAATTTTGTTTTGGAAAAACTCTGCTTTTTCTGTCACTAATTGAAAGCGGGTATGTAGGGATGACAGTCTGATTTTATTAACCTCAAATTGAATCTTATCCGTTGGCGCTTTCTTCTTTTTATTCTCTAGTCTTTCTAGTAACTCCATAAAGTCATTCAATAACACTTGTTTTGATTTGGTCGGATCAATGCTTATCAAAATACGCTCCTTCGCATTTTTATCCGCAAATAAATCTTTGCCTGTTTCATCCCACCACTCAATGAAGTGCCTTGAGTAAACATCTCCAAACTTTTTATACATCGCTAAGACGTTGGCAAAGTCATCAGGCAGTTCGCTTTCTGGGATGACTTCGTTCAAGTGCAATTGTCGATGCGCAAGCCAATAACTTGGACTTATAGATAGGTAATAAAAAATGTATTCGTGTTTGTAATTTGCATTACCTGATACCTGACGCCATCCAGAGCCAAATCCAAGCAAGTTTTTCATATCTTTTCTTTATACCAAATAATAACAACATTATTTCATATAAATTACATCGCTGTAAATAATTGATTTAATGGCTACATCGTAATTAACGCGACAAGCTCTTTAAAAAACTTAAGCAGCAAGTTGTAAAGCAGTTAGCACTATTGCTGATTGCTTCAATTACGACCATTGCTCTAGCAATCTTGCAAAAGCAATTTTTAATGTTTTATTTTTAAGACCTAACTAAAAGGAGAAATACAAATGGCAACATCTTTTACACCTTCAGCAGAAAACATTCTGTTCTCTAACTCGACTGTTACAGCACTTGACGGTCTACGTAACAAACGTATTACTTGGGAAGCTACTGATTACAAGAAAGCAAATGAGGGGCTATACGCTTTACTCTCAGATTGCTTGGCTGTATTTAATGGCAAGTTTGTACAGGCTAGCGATTCTGATCGTAAAACCTTACGTAAAGATTTAGAGGAGAAACTTAAAGCGGACGGCTTACGTACACAACGTAACACTACAACACTAACCATGTTTGTACGTTTTGTGTTTGGCAATGATCGTAAACGTGCGCATGCGTACACTTACGTAATTAAAGCTGCTATTTCACACGATGTAGCTGCGGCTAATTTGGCAGGCTACATTGCTGAACAAGGTGGCATCGAAGAAATCAAACGCAAGATGGTGGTTTCTGAGGCAGCACTAGTAAAACAAGCTGATTTTGCTAAGGCTAAAACAGAGGTAATTGCTAACTTAGAGGAAGCCGTTGTTAAACCACTGGCTACTATCAAGCTAGCAAATATCTCAGGTGACTACGCAATTTTACTTGCTAAGCCTACTGTAGATGGCGATGTAAATGTTATTGGCGTATTGGCTGATGTGAACGAGGCGCTTTATAACGCTTTGTTGAAAAAATTGGCTAAACAAAAAATGACAGTAGACGCTGAAAATGCGGCTTTAGCTAAAGAAACAAATGATTTGTTGGATGTGCCTGCGAACGATGCAGACATGCTTGATCAACTTGTAGCTTAATTAACAATACGGGGGCTTTTATAGCCCCCTTTTTTTATCTTAAATTAGGAGAACAGTATGAAAACAGAAGTTAAGTACGCACCACAAAACCTGAACGATGTGATTTATCCAAACACTGCTACAGCGCTACGTATTAATGGCTATGCCACTAAGCAGCTGGAAGGACACATTATGTTGCACGGACCTAACGGCACTAGCAAGACATCTATTGCTAAATTATTGCCATACGCCATTGATGGTCAAAATGCAGTCATTGAAGATAAACACTTTGATGACGTGCTTGGGCAAAAGAACTTAAAAGATTATTTGCGAAATGCATGCAGCTATAACCAGTTTACTGGTGGCTCTAAGTTCTATTTGGTTTTTAATGAGTTTGATAATACCAGCACTAAGCTGCATAAGTTATGGACGGCAATGGATGATCTGAGCGATATGCTGATGGTTATTATTACGACTAATGAGCCAATGACTATTCATAAAAGCGTTCGCTCTCGTTGTGCACTCGTTCAAATGCCTGCTGTGACAGTCAATGCATTTTTACCTCGTGCTCAACAAATTCTAAAAGCTGAAGGATTAGTGTTGCCTGACTATCAAGTCCAGTATCACTTAAAGCAAGTAGAGCAGTTTGGGGACTTGCGTAAATATTGCCGTTGTTTAGATGAATTGATCTTTCTGAACAATAGCGGTTTGCCAATTCCAGCGGCACCTAGCCCAGCTGCACCTGTACTGACTGTAGTAAAAGCTAAATCTAAGTAACTTTAACCACAAGCGTCGCGTAACGCGACGCTTGATATTTCACATTTAAAGATAACAATCTATTATTTATAGGAGCATGGTAATGAGTAATCCCCGCGTAAAGTCCGAACATTCGGCATTAAAAGACCTGCGTCAAGGCGTAACACCACAAAAAGAGAACCTTACACGTGGCAAGAAAAAGAAAAGCCCTGCAAAACTCTGGTATGTTTATTACAAACCTGAAGACTTCCTGCGAGAGATTTTCAAGTATACGGATGAATGGGTAATTTGGAATAAATTTGCAACGCAGGGAGATGCTGAAAAATGGATCGAAAAAAGTTCTCGAAGATCAGCCAGTAAAGATTACAAAATCGAATACATAGGAACAAAATGACCTATTTTTTTGTGATCAATATGGATTTACTTTATAGATTAAACTTGCGCTAGGGAATCAAGTGGCTGAGATATTTTTAGGTATAAGCGTCGCGTAACGCGACGCTTAATGTTTATTCACTAGCCCTTGACACTTAATAATTTACGCATAATAATACACATTAATTTACACATTATAAGACACGATAATATTATGGCTATTACACAAAATATATATGCACAGTCCACAGTTAGCATGACTGATTTACGTCGTGCGAGTATCACTGATATCGTCAGTGACTCTCCGGTAGCAGTGCTTAATCATAACAAGCCTGCGGCTTATTTGCTTTCAGCAGACTATTACGAATTTTTATTAGATCAAGTTGAAAACATTGAGCTTAGCAAGATCGTAAAAGCGCGCCGCGGTGGTAAAACAGTGAAAGTGTCACTTGATGACCTATAGTCTTGAGTTCCATGAAGATGCGCTAAAAGAATGGAATGACTTAGACGGATCAATTAAATCTCAGTTTAAGAAGCAATTAGAAAGGCGCATGGAAAATCCACATGTGCCCTCTGCAAGATTAAGTAATGATCTCGGCGATTGCTACAAAATCAAACTGCAAAAAATTGGCTATCGATTAGCGTATGAAGTAATCGATAATCGCCTAGTGATTATTGTGCTATCCGTTGGTCGTCGAGATGGATTGCAAGCCTACATGAAAGCTAGCACAAGAAGGTAGGTGATATATCTAAAATGTTGACATTAAATCAACGACCTATATAATGTATAGGTGACTTCGACAATTAAACCTTTGCCACTGGCACTTAATGATGCTAATTACCTCTCAAGAATGAGAGCAGTATTGGCATCAAGGCCATTATTTCTTACAGATCATGCAAAAGGAAGAATGAAGTTACGAAAGGTATCAAGTAAACAAATTCACGATTGTGTTGCAAAAGGTGTAGTAGAAGAACCTGCGCACATTACCGCGCATGGAGATTGGTCTGCTACCGTTGGTTACTTTACTGGCGGCGACTATATCAAAGTAGCTACAGCAATATCTAAAGATGATAAAGGTGAATATATCGTGGTTATTACGGTGATTATATGAAATACCATTACACAGAATCAGGCTTAAAAAGCATCTACTTATTAAATGGATATGAAGTTATTGAAACTCCATATGGCAAAGCTACGTCTATTGTCGATGTTGAAGGACTGCACAAACTAATCAGCTCTAGCTTATG
>Ga0214224_1000299_pt1 | contig 11987 bp, 8 predicted proteins | sample TroBogypolimnion_7_FD_153062 | JGI IMG/M metagenome (GOLD analysis project Ga0214224, IMG submission 153062) | Freshwater microbial communities from Trout Bog Lake, WI - 10SEP2007 hypolimnion | ecosystem: Environmental > Aquatic > Freshwater > Lake > Hypolimnion/Profundal zone | place: Trout Bog...
TCCAGGCACTGCACCAGGGGCAGGCCCGCATCGATCATCACGCTGAACTGCCGGGTGAAGATGGCCAGGTCCTTGGGGGGAACCTTGCCGAGGGAGCGCCCCCCCTCGGCGGCCATGACCCGGACGTTCATGACCTCGATGCCATTGCGCTTCAGGGTGGCGGCGGCGGCATCCCTGGAATTGGACACCAGGACACCCTCCTGCACCTCCCCCAATCGGTTCTTGCCTTTCCATGCATAAGCGGGCATGCGGACCTCGGCAATGGGCTGGACTCAACGGTGCCTTCAGGATAGGCAGGAATGCGGCAGCAGAGAAGTCCTAGGTGTACTTGATGTTGGGGTTCCGGCCACCGAGGGCCGGATTGGCGGTCGGCGTCGGGGCGGCGGATCGGCCCCCGGCGGCGCCGACGCCGACGCCGCGGTTGATGAGTTCCCGCAGTTCGTCGGTGTTGGAGGAATACTCCATGGCCTGCTCCTGGGTGATGTCCTTGCGCATCACCAGATCCGAGAGGCTCTGGTTGAAGGTCTGCATCCCGTACTTGGACTGGCCCGACTGCATCACGCCGTAGATCTGGTGGATCTTGTCCTCCCGGATGAGGTTCCGGATGGCGGAATTGGGCAGCATGATCTCCAGGGCCAGGGCCCGGCCCTTGCCTGCAGCCTTGGGAATGAGGCTCTGGCAGATGACGCCCTCCAGTACCAGGGAGAGCTGGGCGCGGATCTGCGGCTGCTGGTGGGCGGGGAACACGTCGATGATGCGGTTGATGGTCTGGACGGTGCTGCTGGTGTGCAGGGTACCGAAGGTGAGATGGCCGGTCTCGGCGATGGTGAGGGCGGACTCGATGGTCTCCAGGTCGCGCATCTCGCCCACCAGCACCACGTCGGGATCCTGGCGCAGGGCGGAGCGCATGGCCTTCTTGAAACTGTGGGTGTCGGCGTGGATCTCCCGCTGGTTCACCAGGGCTCGCTTGTGCTTGTGGACGTACTCCACGGGATCCTCGATGGTGAGGATGTGCACTGGATCTTCGGTGTTGATCTTGTCCACCATGGCCGCCAGGGTGGTGGACTTGCCCGAGCCGGTCACGCCGGTCACCAGCACCAGGCCCCGAGGCTTGTCGCAGAGGGACTGGATGGCGGGGGGCAGGCCCAGCTGCTCGAAGGTGCGGATCTGCTCGGGGATGGTCCGGAAGACCCCGGCCGTGGCGCCCCGCTGGTTGAACACGTTGGCCCTGAAGCGGGCCACGCCCTGGAGGCCGAAGGAGAAGTCCACCTCGAGGTCCTCCTCGAGTCGGTGCTTCTGCTGGTCGGTCATCACACCGTAGCAGAGCCAGCGGGTCTGGGCCGCGTCCAGGGGCGGCAGCTTCAGGGGCACCATGCGCCCGTCGATGCGGATCTGGGGGGCCGATTCCGTGGTGATGTGCAGGTCCGTGCCCCCGTACTCCACCATGGTCTTCAGGAGCTGCTGCAGGGGGGCAACGTAACTGGCGCCGACTTCGCTCATGAGAGCCTCATCTACAACACGGTTTCTCGGATGATCTCTTCGATGGTGGTGACGCCATCCAGGACCTTGCGGCAGCCGGAGCGGCGCAGGGTGATCATGCCTTCCTTCTGGCCCTGTTCGCGGATCTCGATGGCGGAGGCGCCGGTGAGGATCATGTCCTTGAGGGTCTCGGACATCTCCAGGACTTCGTAGAGCCCCACGCGCCCCTTGTAGCCGCGCTTGTTGCAGATGTCGCAGCCCACGGGCTTGTAGAAGGTGATCCCCCGCTGCACTTCCTCGGGCGTGAAGCCGACCTTGTAGAGGGCCTCCTCGGGCTGATGGTGGGGATCCACCATCTTGCAGTTGATGCAGAGGCGGCGCACCAGGCGCTGGGCACAGATGATGTTGACGGAGGTGGCCACCAGGAAGGGTTCCACGCCCATGTTCATGAGGCGGTTGATGGTGCTGGGCGCGTCGTTGGTGTGGAGGGTCGACAGCACCAGGTGGCCCGTGAGGCTCGCCTTGATGGCGATCTCCGCTGTCTCGAAGTCCCGGATCTCGCCCACGAGGATGATGTTCGGGTCCTGCCGGAGGAAGGACCTCAGCGCGGCCGCGAAGTTGAGGCCGATCTGCTCCTTCATCTGGACCTGGTTGATGCCCGGGAAGTTGAACTCCACCGGGTCCTCCGCCGTCATGATGTTGGTGTCGACGGTGTTGAGCTTGGCGATGGAGGAGTAGAGGGTGTTGGTCTTGCCCGAGCCCGTGGGGCCCGTCACCAGCACCATGCCGTAGGGCTTGGAGATCTGGCGGTCCCAGGCGACGAGGCTCTCGGGCTCGAAGCCGAGCTTGGTGAGGTCGAGCATGAGCTTGTCGCTGTCCAGCAGCCGCAGCACGATCTTCTCGCCGAACAGCGTAGGCAGGATGCTCACGCGGTAGTCGATGACCTTCTGGCCGCCCCCCATGTTGACCCGCAGCTTGATGCGCCCGTCCTGGGGCAGCCGCCGCTCGGCGATGTTGAGCTTGGCCAGGATCTTCACGCGGGAGGTGAGGGGATCCTTCAGCTTCAGGTTGGGGCGCATGACCTCCATGAGGATCCCGTCGATGCGGAACCGGATGCGGTAGGTCTTCTCGTAGGGCTCGATGTGGATGTCCGAGGCCCCGCGCTTGATGGCGTCGATGAGCACCATGTTCACGAGCTTCACCACCGGCGCGTCCTCGCTGCCCCGCCGCAGGCTGCCGACGTTGACGCTGTCCTCGTCCTCGTCGACGGCATCGAACTCGGCGTCGGCGTCGAGTTCCTGCTCCAGCTCGGAGAGATCGAACTGCTCATCCTCCGCGTTGAAGCTGGCCTCGACAGGGCCTCCGCTTGGACCGCTGGCCGCGGGGCCACCCCCGCCGCCCTGGGCCGCGCCGCGACCAGGCGTGCCATCCGCCAGGCGCACGGCGCTGCTGCCCCCGTAGTACTTCTCCACGGCCCGGACGAGGCCCATCTCGCTGGAGACCACCGGATCCACGTTGTAGCCCGTGTGGAACCGCACATCGTCCATGGCGAAAATGTCCGTGGGGTCGGACATGGCCAGGGTCAGGACATTGCCCGTGCGCTGGAGGGGCAACACCTTGTGCCGCTGGGCCAGATCCCGGGGGATGAGGGCGATGACGGCGGCATCGATGGGCGGCCACTGCTCCAGGTCCGCGGCGGGGACGCCATACTGCATCCCCAGGAAGCTCACGATGTCCTGGTCTGAGCAAAACCCGGCACGCACGACGATGCTGCCTAGCTTGCCGCCCTCCCTGCGCTGGATTTTCATAACCTCATCCAGCTGGGCATCTGTGATGAGCTGGGCCTTGACGAGCATTTCCCCGAGCTTGCTGACCACCGACTGCCTCCGGATTGGGGTAAGGCGATGGTAGCACCCTGCGCGGGATTCGAAAGCTTAACCATTGTATGCTTTTGCCATGCCCCCCTCCGAGTCCCAGCCACAGCGCCTGTTCCTGGCCCGGCAACTCATCCGGGAGAAGGGTCTGTCGAAGACAGATCTAGCATTGCTTGAAGATATTCTCCGCGAGGGGGCCCGGGATCTGGAGCCCCTGATGGAGGCCGTCCCGCAGCCCCTCGCGCCCCATGAGGAGTCGCCCGCCCAGGCCTCCCTCCGGCGGAGCCTGGGCTACTTCCTGGCCTTCCTCCACACCTTCTCGCCCCGCCGGCTCGGGGAGGCCCGAAGCGCCATGGGCCTGGTCCTGCTGCACAGCCTGGGACGGCTGGGCGACCAGGCCGAGTCGGCCCACCGCGAACTGCTCATGGAGCAGCACCAGCCCGCCTGGGTGACCCAGCTGCTGGATCTCCTGGCCTCTCTGCGGGCCATGTCCCTGGCCCCCTCGGAGAGCGATGGCAACCTCCGGTCGCTCTGGTCCACCTTCCTGGCGGATCACCGGGAGGCCTTCCGCGGCATACTCTCGGCCCTCCAGGCCGGCGACCCCGGGGCCGCGTCCGTGACCCGGCTGAACGCCCAGATGAAGGCGGTGAACCGCGCCATCCAGGGCCAGGGGCGCCTGGAGGAATCCCTGACCCGCCTCGCCGAACAGCTGGAAGCCTGCATCCCGGCGGACATCCATCCCCGGGTGGAACCCCTGCTCCTGCTCGAGCATGTGGTCTCGAACCTCCGGCTGAGCCTGGTGCGCCCCCTGGATCGGGGCATCCACTGGCCGGCGGTGGAGCAGGTCCGCGGCAGCCTGCGCTGGCTCTGGGACAACCTGGGCTGGTCGCTGCCCCGCATGGACGCCGATCTCTTCCGGGAGAGCATGCCCCTGGAGCTCCGCCGCCTGATGCAGCAGCTCCGCCGGAACGACCGGCCGGCCTTCTCGGTGGTGGCCCGGGCCCTGGCGAGCCACATCTCGCTGCTGGGCCTCCTGGAGTCGCTCGAGGCGGCCGCGAGCATGGGACTCCGGGACCGGTACGCGGTGGTCCCCACTTTTCTCGTCATGGAATCCGAACTGGGTCGCCAGGCCGAGCGCGCCTACGACCCCTCCCGCGGGGACCTGCTGGACCCATCCAGGCCCGAGACCGGGCGGCTCCGGACCTTCCTCCGCCGGGCGGTCCAGGTCCTCCAGCAGGATCAGGGGACCCTGCGGAGCCTCCTGCAGCAGGCCCTGGCCGGCCAGGACGCGGACCAGCTGGCCCAGACCCTCGACAACCTGCGGGGCCTCCTCATCAATCACCAGAAGCAGCTCATGGGCGAGCTGGTGGGGATCTTTTCTCCCGAGGTGCAACACCGGCTCTTCCCGGAATCGCCCAGCCTGATGGAGGAGGGCGAGCAGCTGCGCCTGCGCATCCAGCGGCTCTGGGAGCAGGTGCCCCCGCTCTTCGGACAGCTGCAGCTTCACCTGGAGCTGCAGGACTGGCCGCGGCTGGCCCTGGGCCTCTCCCAGACCTACCGGTACCTCCTGGCCTTCCGCCGGAGCCCCGAGTTCCCGCTCATGCGGGGACCGGACCGGGAGGAGGCCGAGGGCCTCATCCGCGAACTGGGTCGGCTGCTGGAATCGCCCCAGAATGTGCCGCAGGCCCTGCGGGAGGGAATGGACCTCCTGAGCGAGCTGCTGCGCTTCCTGGAGCTCTTCCTGCTCCGGATCAATGCCCGGATCCCCCTGATCCGACAGGATCTAGAGGTGGCCCAGGAGGCCCTGAGACTCGTCGCGGAACTGCGGGAGAACCCGGCCGGCGCGGAGCGGACCCGCCTGTCCCACAAGCTCATCCAGACGGCCAAGCGCCTGGGGGTGCGGGATCCCCAGTCCCTCACCCTGCTCAAGCGCTGGGTCCGGGCCGAGCGGGGCCAGCGGGAGTCACCCTCGCCCGCCCTGGATCCCCTGGCCGCCCATCTGCGCCAGCTGGCCCTGCGCCTCGAAGCGGCCCTGGGTTAAGCGGAGCCCCCTCGCATGCCGAAGAGTCTGCCATCAGGGAGCCCCATGCCCCGCATCCATTGGTTGGACGCCCACCCCTCCGCCAGGGGTGAGGCTTTGCGAGAGGCCCTCATCGCATGGGGGAAGGAGGTCCTCCTGGGCCCTGGACCGGGCTCCCTGGTCATCGTGGCCAACCATCCGGACCCCCGCCTGATCCCCGCGGAGGGCACCGAAATCCTGTGGTGGGTGGAGAAGGCGGAGCCGGAGGAGGTGAGTGCCGTGCTGAACCTCCGGCCGGGCTGGGTCCTGCTGCAGGACCGCCCCCTGGAAGCCGCGCGGGAGGCGCTGCTCCACCTGCGCCAGCGCGACCTGGGCAGTGAGGGCTGGCTGCGCCAGATGATGCACCTGGCCTCCCTGGACGAGCTGCTCCGCCTGGTGCTGGCCCGCGCCGTCCGGCTTTCCGGCGCCCGCGGCGGGGCCATCTGGCTGCGCCGGGAGGACGTCTTCTACCAGCGCGCCGGCGACGGCATCTTTGCGGAGGCCCCCCTGCCCAGGCAGGAGGCGGCGGAGCTCGTGAGGCGGGGCGAGGCCTTCCTCCTGGCCCCTTCGGGGCAGCTGGGCATCCTGCGGCTGGCCGACCCCAAGGAGCCGCCGGACCGGTTCCTGCGGGGCTTCGATGACATGGAGCCGCTCCTGCTCAACGCCTGGCAGCTCGAGGAGAGCCGCGCCCTCTCCTTCAAGGACGACCTCACCGTGGCGCAGAACCGGCGCTGCCTGGAGGCGGAGCTGCCCCAGGCGGTGCGGTCCGCCGCCACCAAGGCCGAGCCCCTGGCCCTGCTCTTCCTCGATGTGGACGACCTGAAGCGGGTGAACACGAGCCACGGCCACCCCGTCGGCAGCCTCCTGCTGGAATCCGTGGCCAACACGGCCCAGCGGCTCTGCCGCGCCCATGACCGCCTCTACCGCTATGGCGGCGACGAGTTCTGCATCCTCCTGCCGAGCACCACCGCCCAGGGGGCCCGGAAGCTGGGGGAGCGCCTCCTCCAACTGCTGCGGGACCAGCCCCTGGACCTGGGTGAGGCCCAGCTGCAGGTCTCCCTCAGCGCCGGGGTCGCAGCCTTCCCGGAGCATGCGGATGGCGCCGGCCACCTCATCGAGGAGGCTGACCGCGCCCTGCTCCGCGCCAAGCGCGAAGGCAAGGGCCGGGTGGTGGTGGCGGGGGACCGGGTGAGGGTCTAGGGCCCTACTTCCGCTTCTTCCTGGCGCCCTTGTCGGAGCCGAAGACCTTGGCCAGGAAGCCTTCCTCGTCGGCCCCGGCGGCCTCGCCCTCGAGACTGCGCTGGAGTTGCTCGACGAGCTGCCGCTGTTCGGCGGTGAGGGATTTCGGCACCGCCACCCGGAGGTGCAGGTAGAGGTCGCCGCGTCCGCTGCCCTGGAGCCGGGGAACCCCGGCGTTCACCAGCTTCACGACATGGTCGGCGGGCGTGCCCGCCGCCAGCTTCACATGGTCCGAGCCGTAGGGCGTCTCCACCGTCAGGGTCCCGCCGGTCACCAGGAGGGGCCAGTGCACCTCCAGCCGCCGGTGCAGGTCACTGCCGTCCCGTTCATAGCGCGCATCCGGCTCCACATCGAACACCACGTACAGGTCGCCGCTGCGGCCCCCGAAACGGCCCGACTCGCCCTGGTTCTGGAGCCGCAGGCGCGTCCCGCGGTCCACGCCCGCCGGCACCTTGAAGCTGACCTTGGATTTCCGGTGGATCCTGCCCTCGCCCTGGCAGGTGCGGCAGGGCTTGGGAATGATCCGGCCCCGCCCTCCACAGCGCGGACAGGGGGTGAGCATCTGGAAGAAGCCCTGGCGCATGGCCACCTGACCGGCGCCCCGGCACTGGGGGCAGGTCTCCGGCCGGGAGCCCGCCTCGCAGCCGGATCCGTGGCAGGTGTCACAGGCTTCCAGGCGGGGAATGGACAGCTCCACCGACTCCTTCCCGAAGATCGCATCCTGGAAGCTGAGCTTGAGGTTGTACTGCAGGTCGGCCCCCCGTTCCTCGCCCGTGGACCTGCGGCGGCCACCCCCGAAGAGGTCGCCGAACAGGCCACCGCCGAAGAAGCTGCCCAGGATGTCCTCGAAGTCCGCGAACTGGTTCGGGTCGAACTGGAACTGCTGGCCGCCCCCGCCGGCGCCGCCCAGTCCCGCGTGGCCGAACTGGTCATAGACCTTCCGCTTCTCGGGATCCGACAGCACGCTGTAGGCCTCGGCGGCCTCCTTGAATTTCTCCTCCGCCTCCTTGTTGCCCGGATTGCGGTCGGGGTGCAATTCCATGGCCAGCTTGCGGTAGGCCTTCTTCAGTTCGTCGGTCCCGGCCTCCTTGGAGACACCGAGCACTTCGTAGTAGTCGCGTTTCATCATCCCATCCTGAACCTCCAGGATAGCCGAGGAAGTCGCGAAGACTAATTGGGTGAAGCCGTCCCGTCCTCGCCATCCAGGGAGGCCATCATGGCCTCGCTGGCGGCCAGCACGGCATCCGTGAGGAGGTTCTGCGCCTCCAGCAGCTGCCCTTCGCAGGCCCGGAGGGCTTCCGCATCCTGGGCCGCCACCGCCTGCCGGGCCCTGGAAAGCACGTCCCGCACGAAGGACTGCTGCTCATCCGAGAGGTACTTCCCGCACTCGATGAAGCTCTTGTCGCAGGAGAAGATCAGCCCTTCCGCCGAGGCCATGTACTTCAGGGCATCCCGCTTCTTGACATCGGTCTCCACGTTGGCCAGGGCCTCGCGGATCATGCGCTGGATTTCCAGCTCGGAGAGGCCCGAGCTGGGCCGGATGCTCATGCTCTGCTCCAGCCCGGTCATGAGGTCGCGGGCCGAGACCTTCACGATGCCGTTGGAATCGATGTCGAAGGCAACCTCGATCTGCGGCACGCCCTTGGGCAGGGGCGGCAGGTTGATGAGGTCGAAGCGGCTCAGGCTCTTGTTGTGTTCGGCCAGCTCGCGCTCCCCCTGGAGCACGTGGATCTCCACCCGGCTCTGGTTGTCGGAGACGGTGGTGAAGGTGCGGGCATCCCGGATGGGGATGGTGGCGTTCCGCTTGATGATCTTCACGAAGCCGCCGCCCTGGGTCTCGATGCCCAGGCTGAGCGGGGTGACATCCAGCAGCACCAGGTCCTTGACGTCGCCCCGGAGCACGGCGCCCTGGATGGAGGCCCCGAGGGCCACCACCTCGTCGGGATTGATGGCCCGGTTGGGTTCCTTGCCGAAGAAGTCCCGGACCAGCCGCTGCACGAGCGGCATCCGCGTCTGGCCGCCCACCAGGATGATCTCGTCCAGCTGCTTGGGGGTCTTCCCGCCCTGCTCGAGGGCATCCTTGATGGGGATGAGGGTGAGGTCGACCAGGTCCTTGACCATCTCCTCCAGCTCCTCGCGGGTGAGGGTGGCCTCCAGATGCTGGGGTCCGCTGGGGCCCTGGGCGATGAAGGGCAGCCGGATCTCGACGCGGTCCAGGGTCGAAAGCTCGCACTTGGCCTTCTCGCTGGCTTCCTTGAGGCGCTGGAGGGCCATGCGGTCGCTGGAGAGGTCAATGCCGGTCTTCTCGCGGAACTGCTGGACCAGCCAGTTCTGGACGGCCTGGTCGATGTCCTCGCCGCCGAGGAAGGTGTCGCCGCTGGTGGCCAGCACCTCGAAGACGCCGTCGTTCATCTCCATGAGGGTGAAGTCGACGGTGCCACCGCCGAAGTCGTAGATGCCCAGGATCTGCTTGACGCCCTTCTTGTTGAACCCGTAGGCCAGGGCCGCCGCCGTGGGCTCGTTGATGATGCGCTGGACGTTCAGGCCCGCGATCTTGCCCGCGTCCTTGGTGGCCTGGCGCTGGGCGTCATCGAAATAGGCCGGGACGGTGATGACCGCCTCCGTGACTTCCTCGTGGAGGAAGGCCTCGGCCGCCTGCTTCAGGGAGCGGAGAACGATGGCCGAAACCTCGGGCGGCGCGTAGTCCCGCTCGCCGACCCGGAGCCAGGCGTCGCCATTGGGGGCGGCCACCACCGGAAATGGGAGCCGGGTGAGCGCCTCCTGCACCTTGGGTAACTGAAACCGCTGGCCGATGAGCCGCTTCACGGCGAACAGGGTGCGCTGGGGATTGGTCACGGCCTGCCGCTTGGCGATGTGGCCCACCAGCACGTCCCCCTTGTCCGTGAAGGCCACCACCGAAGGCGTGGTGCGACTGCCCTCGCGGTTGGGGATGATGCGCGAATCGCCACCTTCCATCACGCAGACGCAACTGTTGGTCGTGCCCAGGTCAATGCCGATCAGTTTGCCTGCCATGGGTGGAGCTCCGAGGGGTCGTGTCCATCATCGTACCGACTTCTAGGTCATTCATCCAACAGAAGGGTTAGGGCTGACTGGGATTTTCCAGGATCCGGACAGGGCCGCGCTCGGATTCATGGGCAGATACCTAGAGCCTGTTTACCACCACCCGGGCCGCCCGGAGGAGCTGGCCCTTGAGGTTGAAGCCCTGTTCGTAGATGGCCGCCACCGAACCATCGGGGAGGTTCGGGTCAGTGTAGGTTGTGAGGGCCTCCGCATGCAGGGCGTCGAAGGGGTCTCCCACCTGGAGGGGCAGCTGCTCCACGTTGAGCCGCCTCAGGGCCTCCAGGAACTGCTTCCGGACCAACTCGACGCCGGAGCGGAAGACATCCACATCCTGGTAGGTGGCCGCGAGACCCCGGTCGAAGTTGTCCAGTACCGGCAGGAGTTCCAGGAAGATCTTCCGCTCGGCCTGTTCCACCGCGAGGGTGATGTCCCGCTGGGCACGGTTCCGGAAGTTGTTGAAGTCCGCCGCCAGCCGGCGCTGATGGTCCATCAGCTCGGCCTCGCGCCGGAGCAGCTCCTCCATCTGGTGCTCGGCCTCGATCAGGGCCGATTCCAGGTCCACGCGGCCCTCTCCTCCCATGCGGGATGGTTCGGGGAGATCCGTCTCGGTGACGACCTGGGTGCGGTACCCCGAGGCCACCTCATCGGCAACGGCCTGCAGATCCCCTTCGAGGGGTTCGTCCAGGTTGAGGTCCACCATGTCCTCAGGCTCCCCGGGCGGGAGGTCGGACGGGGCATCGGGAAGTCGCGACGGTTCTTTCGGCATCGGGGCAGTATAAGCCCAAGGGCGATGGCTGGGTAACTAGGGCCGCTCCTGCCGGTTCTGGACCTGCCGCGACCACCAGCGCAGCCCGCCCAGGACACGCCCATAGTCCATGCGAAGCGGCCCCATGAGGGCGAAAGTGGCAAACCCGGCGGGGCCCAGGGCCACGGTCCGCACCGCCGTGGCCAGGGGCCAGGCCTCGAAGTAGGGATTCTCGGTGCCGAGGAGCAGCTGGACATCCTCGGCCGCCCGGCTCGCAAAGGCGTTCAGCAGACGGGCCAGCCTCCCGTGCTCCTCGAAGGCGCCCACCAGGTCGCGGAACCGGCTCACATCCTCGAACTCGGGCAGCCCGCCCAGCCGGCCCAGACCGGACACCAGCACGGGCGGCTCCGCGGCCCCCGGGTCCACCGGCCATCGCGCGGCCAGTTCCTGAAGCCGGAGGCGGATGGACTCGCCCTCCAGGGCCCCGACCCTGAGCGCATCGAGGAGCCGGGCCCGCATCTCCGCCAGGGTCAGGCCCGCGAACTTCTCGGTGGCGTAGTTCCCGAGTTCAGTCAGGACAACCTCGCTGTGGTTCCAGGGATTTTCCATGAGACGGTGCTCGACCTCGCCCAGGCTGCCCACCCAGACCGCCACGAGCCGGCCGGGACCGACGGGAACGAATTCCAGCCGGACCAGGCGGCTCTGGGTGAACGGAAGGGGCAGGACCACACAGACGCCGCCCATGATCTCGGCCAGGGTCCGGCTGGCATGGCGGGCCCAGGACTCCGGGTCCAGGTCCAGGCCATCCAGCGTGACGGAAAGCCGCCCCTCCAGTTCGGGATCCGGTTGCAGGGTGTCGAGCCACCGGTCCACGTAATAGCGGTAGGCGCGCTCCGTGGGGACGCGGCCCGCCGACGTGTGCGGCTGGGCCACCATGGATTCGTCCTCCAGGTCCGACAGCACATTCCGGATCGTGGCGCTGGACAGGGACTCGGGATTGCGCTTGGCCAGAAGCCGCGAACCCACCGGCTCGCCCTCCTCAAGGTAGGTCTCGATGAGGGTGCGCAGCACGGATTCGCCGCGGGGGTTGAGGTGGGGTCGTGCCATCCGGGATCCCTCCGGGGATGCCCTACTATACGGCATGCCTGCGGAGATTCGGGAGGGGGCGGGTCAGGCTTCCAGTGTTTGCAGCCGCTCGGCCTCGAAGGCGGCGCGGAGAGGCTCGATGATGGGCTCGATGGCTCCCCCCATGAAGCTGTCGATCTGGTGGATGGTGACGCCCACCCGGTGGTCCGTGACGCGGCCCTGGGGGAAGTTGTAGGTGCGGATCTTCTCGCTGCGGTCGCCGCTGCCCACCTGGGACTTGCGGAGGGCCGAGTGGGCCGCGTCGGCCTCGTCCTGGGCCTTCTGAAGGAGGCGGCTGCGCAGCACGGTCATGGCCTTGGCCATGTTCTTGATCTGGCTGCGCTCGTCCTGGCACTGCACGACGGTGTTGGTGGGCAGGTGGGTG
>Ga0214224_1000342_pt1 | contig 10313 bp, 10 predicted proteins | sample TroBogypolimnion_7_FD_153062 | JGI IMG/M metagenome (GOLD analysis project Ga0214224, IMG submission 153062) | Freshwater microbial communities from Trout Bog Lake, WI - 10SEP2007 hypolimnion | ecosystem: Environmental > Aquatic > Freshwater > Lake > Hypolimnion/Profundal zone | place: Trout...
TGTGCCCGCAACAAAGGATGAGCAGGGTAGTGGTGCATTTGATCCGAACGGGATTTGCCAAGTCGCGCTCAGGTCACTTCGTGCTGAATTCAACGATGACATTGTGATTATGGCTGACCTTTGTCTTGATGAGTACACATCGCATGGTCACTGTGGCGTACTACGTGCTGACGGAACTGTCGATAATGACAAGACCCTTGAGCTCTATGGAAAAGTCGCTGTCGCGCAAGCGAGTGCTGGCGCACACGTGGTTGCACCGAGCGGCATGATGGACGGACAAGTTGGAGCAATCAGATCGGCACTTGATGCTGCTGGATTCAACGACATTGTGATTCTCGCGTACTCCGCTAAATACGCCAGTGGTCTCTATGGACCATTCCGTGAAGCAGTTGGTGTTGAAATCGCTGGCGGAGGAAACCGACGCACGTATCAACAGGACTATCGCAATCGTCGCGAATCATTGCGAGAAGCACGCCAAGACGTAGAGCAAGGCGCAGACATCGTGATGGTGAAGCCTGCCATGACCTATCTCGACGTTTTAAGTGACCTCCGACGTGAACTAGATGTTCCGCTGTGCGCGTATCACGTCAGTGGCGAATACGCCATGATTAAGGCCGCTGCAGCAAATGGTTGGATCGATGGAACCGCTGTTGCAATTGAACAATTGACTGCGATTAGACGTGCCGGCGCAGATTTTATTTTGACCTATTTCGCACGTGAGATCGCTGAAGAGCTCAACCGGTAGTTCGGTGACTTTCGATTTATGACCACAACTCTGCGCAGTGAAGGTTGGGTAGTTCGACCAAGCTTTGTTCCGAACGGACCAACGGAGCCAGTGACACTCTTATTTGACGCAGCTGGCATCACTCAGCTCGCAGGTGATCCACTTGTTGCTTGGCAAACACCATGGTCTGAAATGACCAACATCCAATTAGTTCGGTTTCGTCGCAAAGCGGCGCTGTTCGCAACAATAAGTTCAGTCCGTTATTGCTGGAGAACTGCATCACTAAATGATGCTGATCCACTGCGTCAAATTATTAGCGAGCACGGTGGGAGAGTCATTCGACGAAGGCGACACTTCGGCACTATCGCCACTGTGCTTCTGGTCGTTCTGGCTTCCTTTGCTGGAACGATTTGTTCATTGTTCAACAGTGGCGCATTGAAGGCATCTGAAATTGCAAGCACCAAAGCAATCAACCTGACGCTGAAGGATCTTCCCAGTGGTTCATCGCTTGCGGCATCGTCGCTCCTCTCGTATCTCTTTGGCACAAGTTCTGTTGTCACTCCGTCAACGACGACCACTCAGGCTCCGAAGAATTCAGCGTGGTACGCAATTCAATCGAAATTTCAAAGTTGTATGGGTGTCTCTAATGAGAAAGACCGAGTATTTGGCCTGGCCGGTCAGTTGCCTAAATACCAAGTGACTTCAAAGCCGTATGGGAATTCCTCATACGGTGGAGTAGAAGTTATTTCAACATCGCAGTACTACGAGAAAACCTCGATGGTGCAACGTGACACCAATGAAATGTCCTCTCCACAATTCGGCAGTTGTTTTGTCGCTGCCAATGAGTCGATACTTCTTTCGTCGCTGCTTGGTGGAAACGTAACCGTGCTGGCCGGCACTACTTGGAAGCCCCTCACGTTCGTTAAAGGCTGGGCACGTGGTGGAATAGAGACAATTGCCATTCCGACGATCAGCACGAAGCTCACTCTGGTTGTTGCGGTAGTGACCAGCGGTCACTATGAAGTGACGCTTGGCGGAATCGTTAAAGATTGGCCTGCTGCCGAGCCGTTTTTTGCAAACTTGGTAAATACGTTGCTCGCTCGAGCGAGTTCAACTACTTCGAAGGCTGTGTAGCTTTACTGCCTTTTTTCCCATAACGGATGAATGCAGTAATGCTGATGGCCAGGTAACCTGCCCAAACTATTAGTTGTAAAACAGTTGGGTGATCTGCGTAGCCAATGAATGCGTGCAAGATGTTGCCCAAAGTTGAACTTTCGCTAAGCGCAGCACTGCTGTTCCAGAGGATGTGAGTGCCAAAGGGAAGCCAGTTAAGTGACTGTAGATTCTGCACTGCAGCCGCAAGTAGTGCTGCTGCGAAGAACATCAGAACCACACCAACGATTTGAAAGAAGCGTTTGAAATTTAGCTTCATCCCTAATTTGTAAATTCCAAATGCAATGGCTAGTGAAGTAATGAGTCCAAGCGCTGCGCCCAGGAGCAGAAGTTTTCCATGGAGCGGCGTTGGTGACTGATTCGAACTGGCAAAAACAATAGCCAGTGTAAACACCATTGTTTCAAGTCCTTCTCGCCCTACAGATTGAAAAGAAAGAATGCCAAGACCCCACCTGTGTCCCGTGGTGAGTGCTGCGTCACTACGAGCCTGCAACTCTTTGCTCATTGTGCGCGCGTGTTTATGCATCCAAAAAGTCATTCCAGTGAGAACAGCGGCGGCGACAAGGTAAGTTGCGGTTTCGAAATAAGTTTTGAAGTTCGAATTGTTGTAGTTACTAATTGCAATGTAGGCCGCAATACCTCCACCAAGAATCAGTAGAAAGGCTGCCCCAACACCGAGAAACACATCTCGGAAGTGTTCACGCTTATTGATCTGGTTGAGATACGACAAAAGAATCGCCACGATCATCGACGCTTCAATACCCTCTCGAAGAAAAATTACGAAAGTAGGGATCATGCTGGCTGTGTCTCCGATTTCAAGTCACCGAGCAAGAGCTCATAGGCCCTTTCTGGGATTGCATCGGCTAGTCGCACGAGAGCTCGGTAGCCAAGTTCGCTCGGCCCCTTCTGGTCGTTGCGCATCAAGTTGGCCATGATGTCGAGCAGCTGCGTCATGAGGGGTTCGACTCGAAGACCAAGTCCTACACAAGCGCTGAGAATTCGAGGCTCAGAAATAATGCGAACAAATGCTCGCGCAACTTTGTAATAGTCAGCGTACGCAGCATCGAGTCGCTCGTCATAGAGACGAAGCGCTGAAGCATCATTTGAGCTAAGCGCTTCACCCACAACACCAGCAGCCAGGCGCCCAGTTTCGTAGCCGTAGGCAATGCCTTCGCCATTGAATGGGTTTACTGTTCCTGCGGCGTCACCAATGGTCAGCGTGTTGCTTCCAAAGTGTGGACCAATAGCTAGTCCCATCGGGAGTCGTCCACCTGTTGCAGGGCCGCAGCACGATTCATCGTTCAGTCCCCACGCGTCAGCGGTTTGTGCAACAAAATATTCCTGAAGCTTGGTGGTGTTAACGCCTTTCCAAGCTCCACCAGTTGAGAGCAGGCCAACGCCAACGTTCACGCGTCCATCGCCCAGTGGGAAGATCCATCCATATCCAGGCACAACATTTCCATTGGGGTCACGAATGTCGAGGTGTGAATCAATCCAAGGCTCAGCGTGACGATCACTGGTGTAGTAGCCACGAAGTGCCATACCCATTGGCCAGTCCTTGTTGCGCTGTGTGCCAAGTTCGCGACCAATTCGTGAATTCTGTCCATCACCAACAATGAGGTAGCGACCTCGAATTTCGCCAGTCGCTCCAGAATCTTTGTCTTTTACAACAACACCCTTGGCACCACGAAGACCGCCAGTTGTCGATTCAGATGGTTCGAGAAGTGAAAGCGCTTCAACACCGTTTAAAAGAACTGCTCCGTGCTGCTGTGCGTGTTCTGCGACCAAGCCGTCAAGGTTAAATCTTGTGATGGTGTATCCGTAGTTTGGGAACACCGGATGTGTCGGCCAGTTCATCTCGAGTGAAGCACCAAATCCAAAGGCACGAAGTCCGTTGTACTTGTGACCATTCTTTGCTACTTGAGACTCGAGGCCCATTTCTATGAGCTGATGGACTGACCTTGGTGTGAGGCCATCACCACAAGTTTTTTCTCGAGGGAAGTTCTTCTTCTCGATGAGACAGACTGACCAGCCGGCTTCGGCGAGCCAGTAAGCACAGGATGAACCGCTTGGGCCACCACCGACAATTACAACGTCGAAGAGAACATTTTTCTGGTTGATTTCAGCGAGTGTCGTCACGCATGAAGCCTATTGGCTTGTGCGAGCCCTTCTGACAGGGAGGCCATTCTGGGCCTCGAAGTGAATCAAAATTAGGGGTCAAAAATCTGATAGACAATTACTCGTGGACCAGTACCTCCCCATTCTGGGACTCCTTATTCTTGGAGCATTGTTTGCCTCAGGGTCATTTGTAGCTTCGGCTCTCTTGGCCCCGCATAGACGACCAACAGATGCGAAGCTTGCTCCGTATGAATGTGGAATTGTTCCTGAGTTTGAGTTGCCACAGCGCTTCCCAGTTCGTTTCTATTTAGTAGCGATGATCTTCGTAATCTTCGATATCGAAGTCGTTTTCATGTACCCATTTGCTGTTGTTTTCAGAGAGTTGGGTCTTTTTGGACTCATCGAAGTTCTCGCGTTCTCGGTAACTGTATTTGGTGCTCTTCTATTTCTTGTCAGTGAGGGCGCACTTTCTTGGGGGCCAGTCAAGCACCTCGCAAAAGGAATGCCTTCTAGAACTAGTTCTTCAACAATTGTTCGCATTAATGCAGATAATGGACAAGCTGCATAATTTATGGCACTTGAAGATCTCCAACACAATTTCCTAACGGGCCAGATTGAAGACCTCGTTCGTTGGGCTCGTCGCGCCTCAGTATGGCCAGCCTCATTTGGATTGGCGTGCTGCGCGATTGAAATGATGGCTGCGGGTGCAGCTGACTTTGACCTCTCTCGTTTTGGTATGGAAGTTTTTAGAAATTCGCCTCGCCAGGCAGACCTCATGATTGTTGCTGGACGAGTTTCACAGAAGATGGCCCCAGTGTTGCGTCAGGTCTACTACCAAATGATGGAACCCAAGTGGGTTATCTCAATGGGTGTTTGTGCTTCATCGGGTGGGATGTTTAACAATTACGCAATTGTTCAAGGTGTTGACCAGATTGTTCCAGTCGACGTTTATGCGCCTGGATGCCCACCGAGCCCTGAAACATTGATGCACGCAATTCTCACCTTGCACGAACAAATTCGCACTGGTGAAATTATGAAGCGTCGAGCCGAAGGTCGCCCAACACACATTGAAGCATCGAATAACTTGTGGACTCCCGAAGTCCCTGTTGCTGTGCGGATTGGAACTCCGAAGTGATTTCTCTTTCAGCAGATGCTCCTGCAGATGTGATTACGAGTGAAGCAATGGCAACAGACATTGCTTGTTTCCCTACACCAAGTCAGTATTTAAAGCTCGTAGAGTCATTTAAAAATGATGGTTTCGAGATGTGTGTTGACCTTTGCGGCGTTGACTACCTCGAACACTTCGATCGACCCCTCCCCGAAGGTGTTGTGGCCACTCGATTCGAAGTAGTTGTTAACCTGCTCAGCCTTTCAAAGAAGCGGCGCGTTCGTATTCGAGTTCAGGCAGGCAACGATCATGCTGAAGTTGACTCACTATTTTCCGTTTACCCAGGCACAGAAGCAATGGAGCGAGAAGCGTTTGACTTCTTCGGAATTCTTTTCGCGGGTCATCCAGAGCTCACCAGAATTTTGATGCCAGAAGATTGGGAAGGGCACCCACTTCGCAAGGACTACGGCATTGGAAAAGTGCCGGTCCAGTTCAAGCACGCACCAGGTCCACGATGAGCGATACAACTATTCGAACTGCTGAACGAATCGAGTTGCTGATTGCTGATACCTCTGAAGGTGCACAGGAACTTAAGCATCGAAATGTTACGGGCAGGGATGAGCTTGGTCGCGAACTTGGTTCTGTACTTCGAATTGATGGTCTGACACTCGATCCAAACTCGATTGATTTTGATCGTAATGACGATGAGACAATGATTATCAACATGGGTCCGAGCCACCCATCTACTCACGGAGTACTTCGAATCATGTTGGAACTTGACGGAGAGTTCGTACTTCGATCTAAGACCGTCATCGGGTACTTGCACACAGGGATGGAAAAAACTGGTGAAGCACTGAGCTACGTTCAAGGTGGCACGAACGTAACTCGTATGGACTACTTGAGTCCTGTCATCAACGAACTCTCGTACTCATTGGCAGTCGAGAAACTGCTCGGCATCGAAGTGCCTGAGCGCGCTACATGGATTCGAATGATGATGAGCGAGTTGAACCGAATTTCATCACACTTGGTGTGGATGGCGACTAATGGGATGGATGTTGGATCAACTTCAATGATGATTTACGGTTTGCGTGAGCGTGAATTGATCCTGGCGTTCTTTGAAAAAACCGCAGGACTTCGTATGAATCTCAACTACGTACGTCCTGGGGGAGTTGCTGCAGATCTTCCTGACGGTTGGCAGGACGACGTTCAAGTCATTTGCGACACGATTTATGCACGCACATTTGAATACGACACACTTCTCACAGGGCAACCAATCTTTCGCCAGCGCATGATTGGTGTGGCTCCAATCAGCGCAGAAGAAGCGCTCGCGCTCGGAGTCACTGGACCGCTGCTTCGCTCAACTGGTGTTGCGTGGGACCTTCGCCGCACGATGCCTTATCTCGCATACGACAAGGTTGACTTCGACGTAATAGTTGGAACCTACGGTGACAACTTTGACCGCTACGCAATTCGACTTAATGAAATTCGCGAATCAATACGAATCGTTCGTCAGTGTCTTGAAATGATGCCAAGTGGTGACTACCGAAGTCAAGATCCAAAAGTAACGCCACCGCCACGTGCACGTATTAACGAATCAATGGAAGCGCTCATTCACCACTTCAAGCTCTTCACCGAAGGATTCCATGTTCCCGTCGGGGAAGTGTATTCAGCAGTTGAATCACCTCGTGGAGAACTTGGTTGTTACATCGTTTCAGATGGTGGACCAAAGCCGTACCGAATTCACGTTCGTGCTCCCAGTTTCGTAAACCTACAAGCGGTTCCCCTTCTTATGCGTGGTGGTTCAGTTTCTGACACCATCACCGTTATTTCTACAGTTGACCCAGTTATGGGTGAGGTGGACCGATGAGTCACTTCCAAAATGATCTACGAAAGCGCGCTGAAGACCTCGTGGTGCTGTACCCAGTGAAGCGTTCTGCAATGTTGCCGCTACTTCACTTAGTGCAAGAACAAGATGGCTACCTCTCAGAAGAGGGAATCACCGAGGTTGCTGAACTTGTAGGAACGTCAGAAGCTGAAGTTCGAGGAACTGCAGCGTTCTATGACATGTTCCACTTAGAGCCGGTCGGAAAATACGTTGTTGGAATTTGTACCAACATTGCTTGTTTGCTCGCTGGTGGCGAAGAACTCTTGGAGCACGCAACCAAGAAGCTCGGATGCGCCGTTGGTGGTACCTCATCAGACGGTCTCTTCACATTGGAAGAGACGGAATGCTTGGCTGACTGTGACATTGCACCAGTTGTGCAAGTGAACCACCGTTACGTTCGAACAACTACGCCTGACGCATTTGACGCAATGATCGAGGAAGTTCGTGACGGCAAGCGTGAATCTGAAATTCCACCGCACGGAACACTGATTCGTGTGCGCAGAAGCAGTGGACTCCAAGCCCCACGTGAAGAAATCGCTACACAGCGCGCTTCCGCGCAGGCTGCTCGTGAAGCACGTGCCGCAAAGGAGCAGAACTAATGGCTACCTTTAGCGCACCAAAAATCGTCTCATCGCGTAAAGACTTTGACGACTCCTATACCCTTTCTCGCTACCTCGAAACTGGTGGTTACATTGCGCTGAAGAAGGCGCTCGGTATGTTCCCATAGAAGGTTGCTGCTGAAGTTGATGCTGCGTCGCTCCTCGGACGAGGGGGAGCTGGATTCCCAGCGGGACGCAAATGGTCAATGCTTCGCAAGTCTCCAATTTCGTATCTTGTTGTAAACGGTGATGAATCAGAGCCGGCAACGTTCAAAGACCACTACTTAATTGAGCGCGATCCTCACCAACTTATTGAGGGTGTTGTCATTGCGTCGTATGCGCTACAAGTTAGTCAGGCATTCATTTTCCTTCGTGGGGAATTTGCACTTGGACTCGAGCGTGTGCAACAAGCAGTCAATGAGGCGTACGCACACGGTGCGCTCGGAAGCAAAATCTTCGGTTCAGACTTTTCACTCGACATCGTCGTGCACCCTGGTGCTGGCGCTTACATCTGTGGTGAAGAGACTGCTCTAATTGAAGCGCTCGAGGGTAAGCGTGGTTTCCCACGTATTAAGCCACCATTCTTCCCAGCAGTTACAGGTCTCTATGGAGAGCCAACAGTTGTCAACAACGTTGAGACAATGTCTAATCTCCCTTGGATTGTAAACAACGGCGGAGCCGCATTTGCAGCCCTAGGGGAAGGTCGTTCAACTGGAACACGTTTGTTCGCACTTGCAGGGCGAGTAAAGAACCCAGGCGTGTACGAAGTTGAAATGGTCAAGAACACTTTCCGTGACCTTATCTATGACCAACAATTTGGTGGGGGTCTGATTGGTGACAAGAAGATCAAAGCTTTTATTCCGGGTGGAGTTTCTGCTCCTTGGTTCGGGCCTGACCTGCTGGACCTTCCACTCGGACAAGACGAAGTTGCTGAAAAGGGCTCGATGCTTGGATCTGGTTCGGTTGTTGTTCTTGACGAAGATTCATGTGTTGTTCGTGCCACGTGGCGCATCACGAAGTTCTTCTCGCGCGAATCGTGTGGTCAGTGCACGCCGTGCCGTGAAGGATCGGGCTGGATTGAGCGCGCAATGTACCGCATTGAACACGGTGGTGGTCGCCTTGAAGACCTCGACCTGCTTCTCGACCTTTGCGACAACATCTCGCCGGGACTTCTGTGGCCACCCCAGCAGACAACCATCTGTGTGCTGGGGCCATCAATTCCTTCTTCAGTGAATTCTGCAATCTCAATGTTCCGCAATGAGTTCATTGCTCACATTGAACACGGAGGATGTCCGCATGACTGATGAAGTGCGCACCACAGTTTCGATCACCGTAAATGGACGCTCTTTTGAAGCTAGGGCGGGTGAGCTTCTTATTGAGGCCGCAGAACGTGCGGGGGATTACATCCCACGTTTTTGCTACCACCCACGCATGGAGCCAGTAGGTATCTGTCGTATGTGTCTTGTGGAAGTAGACGGTCCCCGTGGTGCAACACTGCAACCTGCCTGCTATCTAAAAGTGACTGACGGCATGAGTGTCGTAACTAGTTCTGAAAAAGTGAAGAAGGCACAAGACGGTGTCTTGGAATTCCTGCTTGCAAATCACCCGCTCGACTGTCCAGTTTGTGACAAGGGTGGTGAATGCCCTCTGCAAGATCAGTCACTCGCGCACGGTTCAGGTGAAACACGATTCATTGAAGAAAAGCGTCACTTTGTAAAACCAATTGAAATTGGCGAACTAGTTCTTCTCGACCGTGAACGCTGCATTCAGTGCGCGCGTTGTACGAGGTTTGCTGCAGAAGTAGCGGGCGATGCACAAATTTCATTCTCGGGTCGCGGTGACCTGATTGAAGTTGCTCCTTCTCCAACGCAACCATTCGACTCAGTTTTTTCAGGGAACACGGTTCAAATTTGCCCAGTGGGCGCATTGACTGCAAAGCCATACCGCTTTTCTGCTCGTCCATGGGACTTAGAGCAAGTTGAAAGCACATGCACTACATGCGCTGTTGGTTGTCGCGTTGCGGTGCAGTCGTCAGGTAACCGCCTTACCCGTGTTCTAGGTGTTGACTCAGATCCGGTGAACCACGGATGGCTATGTGACAAGGGTCGATTCACTCTTGACTCGGTTGACGGCAATGAGGATTCAACTGACCTTCTTAGTGCCGCTACACGACTCAGCGAACCAATGATTCGCCGCAATGGTGAACTCGTTTCTGTTAGCTGGTCTGAAGCGTTAAGTACTGCGGCAAAAATTCTGACCGGTGAAGGAAGTTCACTTGGTGTCATTGGTGGATCTGCACTCACCAACGAAGGTGCATTCGCCTGGGAGCGTTTTGCTCGTGGTGTGTTGCGCACTGAAAACATTGACGCGCAGTACGGCGACGGCCTTGATGCAGAACTCCTTCAGGCACTTCCTAAAGCAACAATCGATGACGCCGCGCGCGCGTGCACTGTTGTCACACTCACCGGCGATCTGCGTGAAGAATTACCAATTTTATTTTTGCGACTTCGAGAAAGTGCAGTACGAGACAAGAATTCAATCGTCGAACTTGCTGGACGACAGACATCGCTTTCTAATGTCGCAAAGTCATCAATCACTATTCGACCTGGCGAAGCACACCTCGCTGCTAAGGCATTGGTGTCTGGAACTGTTCCATTCGACGTTCTCTTCACCAGCGAAGACATTACAAATGCACAAAAGCTGATT
>Ga0214224_1000357_pt1 | contig 9782 bp, 9 predicted proteins | sample TroBogypolimnion_7_FD_153062 | JGI IMG/M metagenome (GOLD analysis project Ga0214224, IMG submission 153062) | Freshwater microbial communities from Trout Bog Lake, WI - 10SEP2007 hypolimnion | ecosystem: Environmental > Aquatic > Freshwater > Lake > Hypolimnion/Profundal zone | place: Trout Bog...
ATTACCTACATATTTATCATATGGCCAAGTTGCTGGATTATATAGTAAAGCACCAGCGTAGTGAGTTCCTGTCTCTACTTCTACACCACTTACAGAACATCTATAAATTCCAGTCCCCGAAGAAGAAGCTGTTATCAATTGGGGGCCAGTGTCAGCCATCGTATTTGATAGTGTGTAAGGAGAAGCAACACCAGCAATGATAGTGGTCCCTGAGGTTATACCTGTGCCTGAAATAGTCTGTCCAATAGCTAGAGAGCCTGAATAGGATGAGATGACAGTCAATTGGTTGGTATGGACAGACCCGATAAATTGAGTCCCTACTGGGGTCATTGTTCCACCTACATGAGTCCCATCTGACTTAAAGGAGGCTGAATTTAGTATTTGATAGGCAACCATTGGCTCTGGAGCAATTACGGCTGTTGAGTAGGAGCTTTCTCCGATGTATTGGTTTAGAGTCCATACAGTGCCTGAACCACCTGAAATGAGTGTTCCGGGGAGTATGCCTTTCCCATCTACACTCATTCCGATGGCAAGAGAGCCGGTAGAGGGAGGGGTTAATACTGTTAGGGTGTGACCAGAGATGGACCCTGAGAAAGTTAATTTCTGACCTGTTAGAAGTAACTCTAATTCTCTGCTGCTATCACCAATCTGGTAATAGCAGGAAATAGTAGTAGTTGCTCCTGAATTGGTATTGTAAGAGCACAAGGCCCCATGTTGATTAAATGTAGTATCTTCAATCAAATAGGTGCCAGCATTAGAACCATCTGGAGCATTTTGTGCCGTTGATCCAGGGACTTCTACTGCGGATAGAAATAGGATGTCCCATATGTAGATTGAATTTGATGCACCAAATACCATTGAGTTGCTGGTGGTAATGTTTACTTGAACTTGAAATAGGCTCATATCTGGTATTGTTAGACCCGATACTTGTAGAGGAGAGCCGGGTAGGAAGTCTGAGCCGCTAACAACTTCACTTGGCATAGTTGAAGTAGTAGTAGTAAATACTGGAACCCAAGTGGTGCCAGCATCCAATGAATAGGAAATAACCATATTTGAAGGTGAAATGGTAGTAGAAAGACAAGACATATTGAGGGTACCAGATAGATTAACTCCGGTTCCAAATGTAGTGTAAGTCAATGTTGATGTATATGTTGTTGATCCTGGGGTTGTAGTAGTAGTAATACTTGCTGCGTTGGCAAGAGTACCCCCTACTTGTAACGTTCCAAAGGTGTTTGAATAAGCGTGTGAAGGGGTAGTTTCAGTAGCTAAGGCCCCAAATCCTGCAACCCAAACAGAGGCAGAGGGTCGATAGGCAGAACTGACCATAGCTGGGTATGTAGACCAAGCAGAAGGAGCTAATGTAACTCCGCTGAGAGTCCAGGTAGAGACATCAGCGAAATTCTGTGAGTCTGTGCATAGGTTGGTTATGGGGGTGGTTGACTGAAGATTAGTCCCTCTCCAATCCGTTGCATAGATATTTGCAGAATTGATGGTAGTGCCAGAGGCTATACCAGAGAATGTGAAATTAGAGATCCCACCTGTTCCAGTAGCAAACGGGGTGTTTGTTATGGTGAAGGTAGAGGTATTAAGGGTGACGGTTCCATCACCATGATTGGTGAAGCTATTGCTCCACACACCACTACTTGGAAGTGGTGTGATTGATACAGTGCCAGTTGGTAAAGCTGGATTACCATTAGAATCTACAAAATTGTAAACCCCACCTACCCCGTTACCATTAAGGGGAACCGCATTAGCTGTAGCTGAATATCCAACAGGATTCAACCCAGTAGGATAGGCATAACCATAACCATCTAAACCAATACCACTCTCTAAATCTACTTGGAATTGAGAATAGAATACACGATCCAGACCGGCTGACATATGAGGAGCCGTACGCATTCTGTAGATTGGCTCAGTTCCAAACAGGTAGCTATTGTTTGAGAGTGTGTATAACTTAGTAGAATTGTAATCAGAGCATAGATGAGAGGCAACATAGTAAGGGGCAGATAGAGCAATATGGTGTTCAATCAAGTCTCTAGAGAATGTGCCATTCTTGAAATAGGCTCTTTCTGACCACATCTTTGTAGTTAGGTCATAACACCAAGTTGTAGTAGAAGTGGGTATATTGATACAGTAGAAGCTATGACCACCATCTTGATAAGTCCAAGTAGAGATCCCTGTTAAATCAGGGAAAGATTGTATCCAATTTTCAACAGAATGGTTAGATACCCTGACTCCACGATACCCAGCAGCTAGGAAAACCTGTCCAAACCCTCTGGAGTCGTTAGATACCCAGATCAATTGACCTGACACTTTCTGAATGGTCCAGGGGAGATTACATCCCCCCTCTGCATAGGAGCCTGGAATTTGCTGGAACTGGTTAGACCCTAAGGCTCCACCTGTATTCTGCCAAACTGAGCTTGAATGCCCACCAAAGAACCACAAAATATCATGATCTGAAATAACTCTAGAAACATAGTCAGGACCAAGGTTAGCTGTCACTTCATCCAGATCAGAGATGTTTAGGGGATCGGCTGCAAAGAAGACTGTTGGGGATATGACATTCTGAGTAAATACAAAGTAGCCATCCTGAAAAGTCACATAATTAGCGCCATTATAGGCATTTGAGCTATTTAGCTGGATAGCAGAGGTTGTACCTTCCTCAAAAACAACACCATAATTAGAACCATCTACAACTACTACCTGACTAATTGATCCACTGTTAAGCACACCATTGTAATAGTTTGGAATACCATCTGCTATACAAACAGGTCCAGTAGTAGTAGTTAAGTCAGCAATAACATTAGGAGTTGTCCAGGTAATGCCTTTATCTGGTGTATTTAATGAATAAACAGAATTTCCAGCAACACATATGACACTACCAAAGGCTGTAAGGTGCAAACCTCTAATGGGAGATTTTGGTAGATTTGCTACTATATCCTCTCCTGGAACAGATACCAACATAGCAACTTCTTGCTCCTTGGATGTAGGCATACCTAAAGCAGACACTTCATCCATTTCTGGATACATGTTAATAGTTTTTTGACCCTCGTAATTTACGGTTCGGAGTTGGTATGTTGGACCAATAAAGCCCTTTAGTTTACTCATTAATAGGTCTCCACCCAAGTTACAACAGATCCAGTACCAGCAGAAAATAGAGCCTCGTAAGAGCTACCGGCTGGAACAATACCAGATACCGTCAATGAATTAGGGGAGTTAGCTGAGGTAGCTGCTAAACCTACACTAGCAATCAAAAGCTCAAGAGTATTATTGCCACTTCCAACACTACACTGTATAGAAACATACATTGGTTTACCTGAAGCATTTGGGTAAGTAGTGCCTAAAACTCTTCCAGGGCCAGTTACGTTATATTGAGTATTAAATACTGTGGCTCCAGAGCCGGTAGCTCCAGTTGCACCAGCCGCTCCAGTAGCCCCTGTAACTGACACACCGGCAGAGCCGGTAGCTCCTGTCATACCAGTTACCCCTGTAGGCCCTGGCAGTCCTATAGGCCCAGGAATCAGGATGTTTGCTGGGCCAGGAGAAGAGATGCCAGATAGGTTAGGCATGATGAAGCTGGTAGGGTAGTTAGCCTGTTGGACGCTGGATTCGTTAAGCAGGTTTACATACACAGCACTATTCTCAGCAGCATATACAGTAACTGTTCCAGAATTATCCAAAATCAATGGATTTGAGGCTAGATATTGTCCTGTAGCATCGGTATAGGTTGATTTAGGAGTAGTGTAGTCATTTAAATAAGTGAATAGCTGACCACCAATAAGTGGGTTATTATTGGTGTCAACGGCTCTAAAGAGATAGGCTGAAATCATTTGTTTCCTCAATATATATTATATGGGGCTTGTAATCACCACTGATGTTGTGTATACAGTAAATGTGTTAATTAAAGCCGTTGAATAAAGGGTATTTAGAATTCCAACACTTAAAGTTATAGTAAATACACCGGATGAAGTGTATGTATGGGTTGGTATAGTATTTGTGGAGGTGGCTCCATCCCCAAAATCCCAGTGGTAGACGAAGGGTCCAGAGGTATACGGTACGTCTGCCGTGGCAGTAGGAGTGAAGGTATAGGCTACTCCAGGGGCGCCATAGGTTACCGTTAGACCTGAATGGGAGATTATGAAAGAAGCATAGATATTAATAGTTGAGGCTGTATTTACAACCAAGTGGTCTACAGGGAAATTGGGTTGCTGAGCTTGATTTATGTCTGTTAAATTGAATGTGTAGCGTTGATTATCATCTAAAATACAACTAGCCACACCACTGGAATCTAGCTGTAGAGGCCAAGGATTCCAGGTGTAACCACCACTTGCTACCTTGTAAGTCCAAGATGGCGTGTCTGTTCCACTCTTATAAGTCCAAAGATACCCGTAGGATAATGGTTTGTTATCCTGGTCAAAGAATTGATGAGAGTAAGATGCATAGCTCATTAAACCACTTAGTACTTCTTTATAGAGCCTAGTTTGCCCTCTTTGTCTGCCTTATTAATCTTAGAATCAAGCTTAAGGTCTTCTTTTGAGCCTTCCTTGACGCTTTTAGACTTGTCCATCTTCTCATCAAGCTTCTTGGCTTCCTTGGATGCCTTGGGACTGATTCCTATTTCTTTATCTTTCTTTGCCATTGTATTACTCCTTAGCTACCCATGAAAGCAGATACCAAAGCGTTAGTACCAGCAATAGCCGTTACTCTGCACCTGTAATAGTTGTAATTTAACCCTGTGGTTACTGCAAACTGTGGAGTTACACCTGAAATGACTACAGAAGACCCTACCGCATTCCAGTTATTGCCACTAATGGAGCCTTCAAATACCAAGGTTGCTGAGGCTCCGGCATTGTTGCAATAGGCTTCAAAATGGGCAATTCCATTAGAAGGCTCTGGTAGTATGATTGGCATTGTAGAAATTGCACTTGCTGTACCGAATTGTGTTGATGACATTTACTGCTCCTTATTTATAGGACTGTATAGCCCATAGATTGTGCTGCCAAGTTAGTAGCTCTTCCACCTGTCCACATTGGGTCTAGATGTAGAGCTACAGAACCGGCATTGATATCATTGATGTCGTGCTTAGCTTCTTTTGCTTCCTGTAGTAGCTGTGGGGATGGAACACGATCAAACATCTGGCATAGACGTACAGCTAGATTGTAGATGAGGGCATCACTGTAACCCTGAGGAAGCTCAATCAAATCAGTCAAATTGACCAAATTGGGCATCTGATCCCAGGTATAGAGAATTATGGAAGCTGGGCCGGTTGGGATAGGCCAGAAATTGAGGATCTGATTGGGGTATTCGGGACGAATGTAGCAAGCTAAGGGGAAGTTAGAGGGGGTAGATTTAACACAGATGTTCTGCCATTGCTCTAGGTTGAATGCAGCATCCAATGGTAATTCAATAGATGTAGTTCCAGTTCCAGAATATATGACGCTTAATTTCTCAATCTTGACAGGTCTAGGAGTGCTAAAATCTCCACCAGTTCCTAGAGTATATGATTGCTTATTGGCTGTTAATGGGAAGGTGAAGCTACTACGAGCATATACTAGCAATTCGGAGAGATTCCATCTATCAAGCATCAAATTAAGAGTTAATAGTGAATCTTCATACTCTTGTGATGTAAGCAGGGTACCGACACCTAATACACCAGCTAATTTAGCAGCTTGATCTATTGCCTGTTGAGCAGTAATTATCATGATTAGGCCCCTGCTTCTGCTTTACGCTTTGCCCATACTGCCTTCATCCTATCGCTCTGGCTCAGAGTTGATGGAGTGGAGGTGTTTTTCTGGCCCATCTTTACAGCTATACGCAGACGGTCTACTTCTGATTTTAGATTTTCTTTCTCTTCTTCAAGCTTAGTGATCTTGATTTTCAACTTTAAACACTCACCACAAGGTTTACTAGTCTTTGTAATGGTTCTTGGGCCAGTGAATGGCTCGTACTCATACTCTTCATGGTCTGACAAAGAAAGTAGAAATTCCTCTGAGGGACAAATGAAGGCTGGTTTGGTAGGATGGTATAGAAAACAAGGATATTTAGACACTTTGACCTCACTCTTATTATAGAAACAGCTACCTGTCCGAAGAAAGGTAGCTGTCTTGTTGTGCAGTCTACTTTATTAGGCTGAGGTGTTGTCTTTGATTAAACCAACTGATACTAGCTGAGTGATTAGGTTCTTTAGAGCACCAGTAGAGCCAGTGTTAGAGATAGAACCTGTGACACCGATAGGGCCAGTGACACCACTTGCTCCATAGAAAGCCACAGTCTGATACTGTGTTCCTAGAGCGAAATTGAGTGGATCGGTTGTCTGATAAGGGGTATTAGACATTGTATTATTTCCTTTTTGAGAATGGTTTAGAGATGGTTAGGGAGTGTTTTAAGCTCCCTTACCGGTTAGATTACTGAACGACCTTGGCACCAAAGCCCTGACGAAGCTGAGCGGCACCAAATAAAACGTCTAGGCGGAATAGAGCGGTATCGTCAACACCGTTATACCAGAATAGAGAGCGGCAACGAAGACCGGACTGGTCATCCTTCATACGAGTGGAGCTAGCTCCACCGAAGGAATCAACGTCCATGATGTCAGCCATACCAAAGGCAATAGCATCTTCATGGAAGGCTAAGGAGGTCTTAACAACCTGTCCAGTGCCAGCGGCTAGAGCAGAGGCGGCATTTACACCCCAAGGATAAACAGCAGCAGTAGAAATGGGTAGAGCGTCAATGTTCTGAAGGGCTCCAGAAGCAGAGGTATACATTGCGGGGCTGAAGTTAACAGTAGAGCCAACCTGAGAGGTGACTACGAATTGCTTCAATTCGCCCTGTGTTCCCTTACCCTGAGGGTTGACAGCGTGGACACCAGCAATGGTGAAGTTCTCACCAGGGTTGAAGGTGCCGGTCATGCCAGCGATGGTGAAGGCAGTAGCACCTTCAGAGGGAAGAGTGGTGGTAACGGTTAGGGTTCCAGACCAAGTGCCGCAATTCTGAGTAGGAGCGTTAGCGGTAGAGAAGAAGTCTAGGCCACCAGCATTACCAATAGAGCCGATACGATACTGATCACTGATTTCCTTGGTAGGATTGAGTAGGGTAGACATCCCACCAATCATTCCAGCCTGCATGTAAGGATTTAGAAGACCGGAGAGCTTACCATCATCTCTGACAGCAGCCTGGGTTTCCATGACAGCCTTAGCATCTAGGAAGGGCACTAGATTGGTAATGGCGGTTCCAACTTGACCGTAGAACTGATTGAAGAGCTTAGCCTGAGCAATGATGCTGGCATCAATTTGCTGGAATACAGTAGCCATTAGGGGATCAGTGACATTTTTCTTGAATTCATCAACATTGAGGGTTAGCTCTTTGCTGGTTAGGATAATGTCAGCACCACCCTGAGCCAAAGCGACAGGCACATAGGTATCATTGTAACCGGTTGGGTTAGCGGTAGCACCAGAACGGTATGGGTAGAAACCAGGAACACGGACATTGAGGGTATCACCAATCTTAGTGGATTGAAGATAGTCACCATCCCAGCGTCTAGCTACACGAGAAGCCATCTGGCAGTTATTCTTGACTACATCAAGAGCAGAAGCCGTGATTTCAACTCTATTGTTGAAGATATTACTTGAAATTGCCATTTGTTAATCCTTTTTGTATGGTGTTTAGTACACCGTATATCGTGTTTGTTTAAGTGAGGTTCCAGCAGCCTTAGTAGATTTAATGGGAGTTATTGGAGCAGGAAGACTTGCTGCCTTCTTAGCTGAGGGTGTAGCTGTTTTAGCTTTATCCTCTAATTTAGCTTCAATTTTACCTATCTCTTTAGCTGACTGAGTGGGAGTCATATCAGCAATTTTATTACTTACCTCTGGATTAGCCATAAGGTAGTAGAATAAATCTACTGATACTGGAGATTCTTTTATCATTTGAGCCATGGTAGCATTGGTACGGCTGGCATCTTCTTCAATCAATTCAGGTAAGTCAGGATACTTTTCAACGGCTGCTTTAATAGCTGTCTTGAAATTAGTGTCCTTCTTAGCTTGTTCTCTTTGGTAATCCCTAATGTCTAAACGATAATCTAGATCATTCACCCCATCCCTATAATTAGCTGGGTTGGGAAATGTGGGATCAATAGTTACCGGGTCAATGGGTTGAGACTGGACTGGTTGAGAAGGTTGCTGGTTATTCTGAATGAGTGCTAATTGGCCCTTAAGCTGTTCGCGTTCCTTCACCAGCTTAGCAATACGCTTTTCAGCGGCTTTGCTTCGTGGTTGTTTAGCAGGTTCATCTGCCTGGACTTCAGTATTTTCTTGGTTTTCTTCATCAGATGCTAATACAGCATCCTCTGATACCTCTACTTCTACTTCTTCCTCTTTAGTAGTGTCTGATGCTACTGGTTCGGGTTCATTGACCACAGACTTTAAGATTTCTTTGTTTTCAGCAGCCTTTTTAGCTACCTCTGCTATTTCTGCTGCCTTGGCTAATTCCTTATCAGCCTTAGCTTTAACAAGAATAACATTCATATCATTGTATTCAGTACTCATGGGTGTTCTCCAAGATTGTTCATGGTTTTAAGAGTCCAAGTCTCTTATTAATGTGTTCATATCTTATTATAGTAATATTTACTAGCTACCCTGAAATATTTCTGCTGTCAATGGTGTTAGACCATCTGTAGAAAGCAGAATTAATGGATATCCACCCATAGTCATAGCCGGTGTTAATGTATATTGTAAGTAGGCTAATGTTGTTACAGCATAAGAATATGCAGTCCAAGTATTAGAAGCATAATTGTAATAATATGAAGAAATTGTAGATGGTAATGGAGTATTAGCACTTGTTCCGTAGACCATAATTCCATGAGTCATACCTATTGCTGGCAAATCACCCATTGGATAAGGGCAATCTGCCAATCTAGTCCAGGTGTTAGCTGTTAAGTCATATCTAGAGAAATATTGTTGACCAACGTCATCATAACCACCTATATACACATAATTACCATTCTGAATTATAAATGGACGCTGATTTAATGAATCAAAACCAGCTAAATATGGGCCGATAGTCCAGGAATTAGATGACTCTGTGTATATGCATGTAATTCCTTGTTGATATGTAACATCATTGTCAATAATAAATAACCTACCATCTGATAGGGTTAAACCCGTCATTTGTGTTCCAGAGTCAGGCCCTGCGGTTCCTGGTATCGTATATTGATAATGAAATTGGTCCTCTATTGCCCATGTTTTTGAGGTGGTGTTGTATATTTCAAAGGATTTATCTCCTCCTCCACTCCCTCCAAATATGGCTGCATTACCACTAGGCAAGGATAGGAGGCACCCTCCCCCACCTCTAGAAATATTTAAAGCACCTGTAAGAGTAAAATGATTAGCCACAGGATCAAAAATTTCTGTCGTTCTACCAGAGCCATCTGTATAGCCACCACCTAATACATAAGTACCCCCTGCTACTAACCAGGTACCGTCACCTAATTTACAAGATGCTCCAGTGGAATAATATGGGATATATCTTTGCTTCACCATTGATGGGCCATAAGACCAACTGCTTCCATTAAATAATATGGTAGTATTGGTTATTCCAGAACCCAAACCACCAGCCAACATAATCAAATTAGAAGATAATTGCAAACCAATACTATTCGCTTTTGGCAATATAGATGAAGATCCAATATTGGCCCAAGTATATGGGTCTATTTGAACAGATTTACTTGCTGTAGCCGTACCTAGCGTATTGGTATCAGTGGCCGTAACGGTAGCCGAATGAGCACCAGTGGT
>Ga0214224_1000378_pt1 | contig 9293 bp, 9 predicted proteins | sample TroBogypolimnion_7_FD_153062 | JGI IMG/M metagenome (GOLD analysis project Ga0214224, IMG submission 153062) | Freshwater microbial communities from Trout Bog Lake, WI - 10SEP2007 hypolimnion | ecosystem: Environmental > Aquatic > Freshwater > Lake > Hypolimnion/Profundal zone | place: Trout Bog...
TCATACCCCACTCAAAAACAATCAGCGCAAGAAATGCTGCCAAAAGGGTATACAATATAATATGAGTTTTATCCCGCAAGCTGGACATTACAGCCATAGATCATCCCTTCGTTAAGATGTTGTAAAAAAAACAGTGTCTTCCCACCCTTCCTTACCAATCAGCGGCACAAAAGAAAAGTGCTGAAAAACCTCTCTCTTGAAATCGTTATCCAATCTGCAGATAACCGTCATAAGCTGTGAACAGGAGTCACCCACAGGAATTACCATAGAGCCGTTTTGGGCAAGCTGACCCATGAGCGTCTGCGGTTCACCAGGTGCTCCTGCAGTTACCATAATACCAGAAAATGGTGCCTCATCAATCCATCCAAGTGTCCCATCTCCACAACGACAGGAGATATTGAGACCAAGCCTTGAAAAGAGTTTCTTGCTCCTTTCATAAAGCTCTCCAATCCGTTCTATCGTAAAGACTGAATACCCGAGCGCATCAAGAATTGCTGCCTGATAACCCGATCCCGTACCAATTTCAAGCACTTTTCCCGAGGAGCAACGCTCAACAAGCAATGTAGTCATATAAGCTACCGTATAGGGTTGGGAAATGGTCTGCCGAAACCCAATAGGATATGCTGCATCGTTGTATGCTAACTCCAATGCGTCGCCATCAAAAAAAAGATGGCGTGGAACTTCAAGAAAAGCATCAAGCACGCGCCGGTTAGCAATACCATAGGCTTTCAACCCTTCAACCATCTCCCGGCGTCTCAACTCCAGAAGTTTTTCCGACTCTTTCATCGAAAGAACACCCTTTTGCAGTTACCTCTCGAAAAAATCATGAAACACTTATCTTTCAATCACATGGAGCAGGTTTTCCTCTCCTTTGCCCCGTTCGCTAATATTGCATAAAAACAACAAAAAACCATGACGGCTTCACAGTTTACCATTTTCGGCCATAAATACCCTATGGGCTCCTATCTTCTTCTTATCCGGATTTCCAGCCCTTTTCAGCTTGCATTCGGCAGGTTTCAGCAGGGCAGGCTGTTTACAATCTCCAAAGGTAACTATCTCTACATCGGCTCTGCACTTGGCAGAACGGGAAATCCTCTTGCCAAAAGGCTTATCCGACATGCTTCACGGAGCAATGGAAAGCAACCCCATGAAATTCGGGCTGCAATAATAAAACTTTTCTCAAGCGATGATGGTATTGGAAACTGCGCCACGGAACCGACGGATAAAAAACTTCACTGGCATATCGATTATCTTCTTGATCACGCTGAAGCTGAAATAGAGCATATCGTAATCATACGCAGCCCTGCAGCAATGGAACATCAACTGTCGGAGCTTCTCGCCTCCCTCAATGAAACCTCTCAGCTTGCCCCCCGCCTTGGCGCTCAGGATACCCGGAACAGTACACACATTCTCCGTATCACTGATCGGGAAAAGATTCTTGGGCAACTTGGGCAATATATTCCGGCCTTTATCGACCCATAAGCGCTTCAACAAAGAGTGCACGGTCAAAGAGCTGAAGGTCATCGATGGTTTCGCCAACACCAATATACTTGACGGGCAGAGTGAGTTCACGTGAAATGGAGAGTACAATTCCGCCTTTGGCAGTTCCGTCAAGTTTGGTAACAACCAGTCCAGTCACCTGAACAAATCGTGTAAATTCCCTTGCCTGCTGCACAGCATTCTGCCCGGTGGTACCATCAAGCACCAGCAGCACTTCATGAGGAGCTTCGGGAATCTTCTTTTTAGCCACCCGCATGATCTTGGCAAGCTCTTCCATAAGGTGACTTTTGTTATGCAGACGACCAGCAGTATCCACCAGCACCACATCGGCATTTCTGGAAACAGCTGCACTGACAGCATCGAAAACAACTGAAGCCGGGTCAGCTCCCTGGCCCTGACCAATAAGCGGAACACCAGCCCTGTCGGCCCATATCTTCAACTGTTCATAGGCGGCAGCCCTAAAGGTATCGGCTGCGGCAATAATAACTTTTTTGCCCGCTTTTTCATAGTTATGTGCCAGCTTGGCAACGCTGGTGGTCTTACCAGCACCATTCACACCGACGACCAGAATCACATAGGGTTTTGCAGGAAGCAGTGCGTCAAAATCAAGCGGATGCTCCTCCCCGGTTTCACGAAGCATAAGCTGAATCTCCTCCATCAGCATCCTGTTCAGCTCTTCGGCAGAACGGTAGCTCTCTTTTTTTGCGCGCTCCGTAATAGCATCAACAATCCCGAGCGTCGTTTCAACACCGACATCGGCAGCTACAAGAATCGTTTCAAGCTCTTCAAGAAACGCTTCGTCTATCTCTGTTTTTCCCTGTGTAATAACGGAAAGCTTCTCCCGAAGGGTATCCCGGGTTTTTTCGAGCCCTTCTTTCAGCCTTGATATTTTGAACTTGTCAAAAAAACCCATAAAAAGGAGATATTACCATCTTGTTATTGAAATATTGAAAACCCGGCAGCGTGACTGACATTGAGACACGCCAATGAATAGTTCAGGGTGAAATTTAATTCACGTAAGTTCATACGCAACCCTTGTTTTGGTGGTGTTTTCAGCCTTTTTATTTCAAATCCGTTACAAAAACCCGAAAATTGGTTTTTATCAAGGTGAAAACTGGACTGATATCTACAACCCCCATCAACAAACTTTTTAATATAACGCTTTCCCATAGGGTTCGGTCTGAACCAACAAGAAATATTTGTCGTTTCTATTGTTCCCAGTTCAGCAGCAAAGTTTTTCCCCTGAGTAAAAGTTATCAAATCAATAGAAGCCTTCAGATAAAAAGTATTCGGCTCCTCAGACTGAGATAAACTATATTATCACTTGCATTTTTCTTTACTATCAAGTGATTATCTGTTATAGAGAGCATGGCACCTTCATACTTCATGGGAAATCTTGTTGACTCATATTCATCAATGGATAATCATAAAGCGGGTTTTGCTTGGTTTCCTAAACTTGAACGAAAAGAGACATACAGAAAGTACTATTTACAACGAGGGAAAACCGAACCAATCTCATTTCAAGATAACCATTGATCAGCAAAGGACTTATTTATAACCATGGCCAGAACCAAGTCACAAAAAGAGATCAAAGAAGAGCCGATAGAAAAGCAACTCTGGAAAGCAGCCGACAAGCTGCGTAAAAATATTGATGCAGCCGAATACAAACATGTGGTGCTTGGATTGATGTTTCTGAAATACATCTCCGACTCTTTTGAGGAGATGTATTTCAGATTGCAGAAAGGCGAAGGTGAATATGCCGGAGCCGACCCGGAAGACAAGGATGAGTACAAAGGAGAAAACATTTTCTTTGTCCCCCAGCAAGCTCGATGGTCTCAAAGCTGATTATGTTATTGCCAATCCCCCCTTCAACGACAGCGACTGGAGCGGCGAACAACTCCGTGGCGATGGCCGCTGGAAGTACGGCATTCCACCGGCAGGCAATGCCAACTTCGCATGGTTGCAGCACTTTATCTTTCACCTTGCTCCGAACGGCGTTGCTGGAGTCGTACTTGCCAAAGGTGCACTCACCAGCAAAAGCAGTGGAGAAGGCGATATCCGTAAATCCATGATAGCCGACGGCAACCTGATTGACTGCGTTGTCAACCTACCAGCCAAACTCTTTCTGAACACGCAGATTCCTGCTGCCCTCTGGTTTCTGAACCGGGCAAGGAACAATGGCCACCCGCGCAAGAATGAAATCCTCTTTATTGACGCACGAAACCTTGGTCACCTCATCAATCGCCGTACTCGTGAACTCTCAGGTTACGACATTGATCTCATTGCCAAAACCTATCACGACTGGCGAACCAGCGAAGGCGATTATGAGGATAGCAAAGGCTTTTGTGCCTCCGTCCCGTTGGAACGAGTGCAGGAACTCGACTACGTGCTCACACCGGGGCGCTATGTTGGTCTCGCTGAAGAAGAGGACGACTTTGACTTCGCCGAACGCTTTGCCGCGCTGAAGGCTGAGTTTGAAGCACAGTTGGTGGAAGAAGCTGAGCTGAACAAGGCAATTGCTGAGAATCTGGCAAGGGTGAAGGTATGAACTGGTTTTCCCGCAGAAATCTGGAGCTGGTGCGCCAGTGGTATCGGTTCCTGACCGGTCCAATTGCAATTGTGCAGCAAGCTGCTGCACAATTAGGTCAGCCAGCAATTGCGCAACAAGCTGTTTCGCAATTGGATAAACCCGCAATTAGGCAGCAAGCTGCTGCCCAAATACCCTTGGTGAATAATTTCGGAATTAGGGGGAGCGATGAGTGGGATTTTGAGTGGATGGCGGGAATGTAAGCTCGGTGATACAATAAATTTAAAAAGGGGTTACGATCTACCCAGCCGTTTGCGTAAAAGTGGAGATGTACCGATTTATTCATCAAGTGGTATTTCTGGATATCATAATGAAAAAATGTGTTTTTCTCCTGGTGTCATAACAGGCCGATATGGAACTATAGGCCTGGTTTTGTTCTCAAAAACACCCTACTGGCCGTTGAACACTACTTTATATGTCCAAGATTTCAAAGGCAATGACGAGTTATTTATTTGCTATTTTTTAAAGCAATTAGATTAGGAAAAATATAGCGACAAAAGTGCTGTCCCAGGAATAAACAGAAACGATGTTCATCAGGAAGTTGTTTTAATCCCATCCCTTCCCGAACAAAAAGCCATAGCTAACGTCCTCAGCAGCCTTGACGACAAAATCGATCTGTTGCATCGCCAGAACGAAACCCTTGAATCCATGGCCGAAACCCTCTTTCGCCAGTGGTTTATTGAAGAGGCGCAAGAGGAGTGGGAAGTTGGTAAAATTGGTGATTTGATAGAAAATACTTTTGGTGGCGAATGGGGTAAGGAGAATCCAGAGGCTGATTATGTTATTCCAGTAAATTGTATTCGGGGTACTGATATTGCAGATCTACAAACAGGATTAGCAAAAAAAATCCCATTGCGCTATACCAATAAAAAGAAATTTGCGAATATTGAGCCAAGAAATGGGGATATTATTTTTGAAATATTTGGTGGCACTGAAAATCAATCAACAGGACGAGCGATTTACATTAATGGCGATATAAAGGCTTTATTTTCATACCCATTGATATTTTCAAATTTTTGCCGTTTGTTAAGACCTCTTGATAAAAGATACTCATATTTTATTTTTTTATATTTGCGTTACTTATATAATCAGGATGAGTTTTTTTGTCTTGAAAATGGAAGTTCTGGAATTAAGAACCTAAATTACAAGGCATTACTGTTCGACTTGAAATATCCGATGCCAAGTAAAGAACTGGTTTTTCGTTTTAATGAAAGCGTCTCTCACTACTATTCAAAAATAAATCAGAATAAAAGACAAATTATTACTCTTGAAAAACTTCGCGATACCCTTCTTCCAAAGCTGATGAGCGGCGAAGTGAGGGTGGCAGTATGAAACATCAGCACATGGAACCAGCAGAAAGACTTGTTACTTTGCTCGCTTTAGCCTCTGAAAATGAGGTGGTAGAATTCAAGGAAGCAAAAAAGAGCTATGATTTCACAAAACTCGGAAAATACTTCTCTGCTCTGAGCAACGAAGCTAACCTGAAACGCCAGCCTGCGGCTTGGTTGGTGTTTGGTGTTAACGATCACCGGCAGGTAGTGGGTTCGAATTATCGCCGTCAGCGCAATGATTTGGACAGCTTGAACAAAGAGATTGCAGATAAAACTACCAACCGGATTACTTTTATTGCCATTCATGAAGTGCAGCATGAACAAGGCAGAGTGATTATGTTTGAAATTCCTGCGGCTCCAAAGGGCATACCTATTTCATTTGAAGGGCACAATTATGGCCGGGACGGAGAGTCTTTGTCTGCGCTCAACATGGAGGAATATGAACGCATTCGTGCGCAAGCGACATTGGAAGATTGGAGCGCAGCAATAGTACCAGACGCTGGGTTGGATGATCTCGATAAAGACGCATTGCGGGTTGCGCGAAACAATTACAAAAGCAAGTTCCCTGATAAAGCTGTTGAAGTAGATTCCTGGAATGATGTTACTTTTTTGAACAAGGCCAAGCTTGCCGTCAAAGGGAAATTAACCCGCACTGCACTAATATTGCTGGGGAAAGATGAGTCTGAGCATTTTTTGTTGCCAGCCGACGTCAAAATCCGCTGGTTACTCAAAGATCATCAGGGTAATGATCGTGATTATGCATTGTTCGGATTGCCCCTGTTGCTTGCTGTTGACAGGGTTTATGCAAAAATCCGTAATCTGAAATATCGCTATATCCCTGAAGGAACTCTTTTTCCTGAAGAGCTTGATCAATACGAGCCCTATGCCATTCGTGAGGCTGTGAATAATTGTATTGCCCATCAGGATTATACCTTGGCAGGGCGCATCAATGTGATTGAGGGGGAAGAGACTCTGACTTTTACCAATCTGGGGAGTTTTGTGCCTGGTAATGTGCAGCGCGTCGTGATGGATGATGCCCCTGAGGAGTACTACCGCAACCGCTTTTTGGCTACAGCGATGTTTAACCTGAAGATGGTTGATACGGCAGGCGGTGGTATCCGCAAGTTGTTTCTGTTCCAGAAAGCTCGTTTTTTCCCATTGCCTGATTACGAGCTTTCAAGTAATCGGGTGAAATTGACGCTCACTGGTAAGGTACTGAATATGGACTATGCCAGGCTACTTGCTGTAAATGGAGAGTTGACTCTCAGCGAAATCATGGGGCTTGACAAGGTTCAAAAACGGCAGTCACTCACTGGCGACGAAGAAAAACAGCTTAAAGGCAAGTCCCTTATAGAAGGGCGAAAACCAAATTTTTATATAGCCAGAGCCGTTGCGCAAAAGACTGACCAAAAAGCCTCTTATAGCAAAAACAGGGCGTTTGATAAACAGTATTACCTTGACTTTATCCGCAAGGCGATCGGCGAACATGGGTCACTGACTCGTAAAGACATTAATGAATTACTATGGAATAAGTTGCCTGATTGGATGAACGACAAGCAGAAAACGTATAAGATCGGCAACCTTATTGGAGAACTTCGCAGGAATCGATTGATCGTTAACAACGGAAGCATGGTCAATCCTCAATGGGTTCTCGTAAAATAGGTCAAGAAGAAAAAGTTTACGAAAAGAAAACTTAATGGTTTTTATGTAAATATCATAAATATTGTGATTTAGCGTTTCGTAAATTTTGATTGTATGTGAAGCTTTACGCGATCCCAAAACGCGTTCAGCATTCTTGTTGCTCTCTTTTTTCAGACATTTCGCTCCTGATCCGTCGGTAAGCTGAAAGAACATTGGTGGAAAGGCGAGGTATCGGTAGATGTAACGTTTTACAATTTTAAGCAGATGATCATCAAAATGCGCAGGAAGTTATGAGCAGACTGACTGAATCTGTCATAGAAGAGTTTGCTATCAAGTTGCTTGAGCGACAGGGCTACAGCTACCTCTACGGGCCGGATATTGCCCCTGACGGGACCAACCCTGAACGCCGTCATTACGATGATGTGTTGCTCACCGGTCGGCTTGAAAACGCGCTTCGCCGTATTAACCCCCGTCACTCTTCAGCAGTGCTACAGGCTGCACTCAAGGAGGTTCAGCGAATTCATTCGCCTGATCTTTTGGCCAACAATGAAGCCTTTCACCGACTGATAACTGAAGGTGTGGGGGTCAGCTATCAGCAGAATGGTAACGAACGCGGCGATCTGGTTCGCCTCATTGATTTTGAGACTCCCGAAAATAATGAGTTTGTGGTGGCAAATCAGTTTACGGTTATTGAGAACCACCAGAACAAACGCCCCGACATAGTGCTCTTTGTTAACGGCATTCCGTTGGTGGTGCTCGAACTGAAAAACGCTGCTGATGAAAATGCAACGATCAAGTCAGCGTTCCGGCAGATAGAAACCTACAAGCAGGCCATACCAGCGCTCTTCACAGCCAATGCCATTGTCGTCATCTCCGACGGGCTTGAGGCCAGGGCGGGCTCACTTTCTGCCGGTTTCTCTCGGTTCATGGCATGGAAAAGTGCTGACGGCAAAGCTGAAGCCTCGCATCTGGTCAGCCAGCTTGCAACGCTGATTACTGGCATGTTGAACAAGGCAACACTACTTGATCTTGTGCGTCATTTTATTGTTTTTGAGAAAAGTAAAAAGGAAGACCCCGCTACCGGTATCGTCACCATCACTTCAGTCAAGAAGTTGGCAGCTTATCACCAGTACTATGCCGTCAATGCCGCTATAGTGTCAACCCTGCGGGCGGTTGACCTGGATGCACACCTGCAAGCTCGCAAAAATCCATTGAGTTATGGCCTTCCCGGCGTAGCTGGCCAGCCAAGGGGCGACATGAAGGCTGGTGTGGTTTGGCATACCCAAGGGTCGGGAAAATCGCTTTCGATGGTCTTTTATACCGGCAAGATTGTACTGGTACTCGACAACCCAACGATTCTTGTCATAACCGACCGCAACGATCTGGACGATCAGTTGTTCGATACCTTTGCGGCATCAAAACAGTTGTTGCGGCAGGAGCCGGTGCAGGCAGAGAGCCGGGAACAGTTGAAAGAGCTGTTGAAAGTCGCTTCCGGCGGGGTGATCTTTTCAACCATCCAGAAGTTTCAGCCCTCAGAGGGTAATGTTTATGAGCAGTTATCCTCTCGCCGAAATATTGTGGTTATTGCTGACGAAGCCCACCGTACCCAGTATGGTTTCACCGCCAAAACCATTGATGAGAAAAATGGTGATGGTATTGTGATTGGCAAAAAGGTTGTCTATGGCTTTGCCAAGTATCTGCGCGACGCTCTGCCGAATGCCACCTATCTCGGCTTTACCGGCACGCCAATTGAAAAGACGGACATCAACACTCCGGCAGTTTTCGGCAACTATGTCGATATCTACGACATTGCCCAGGCTGTTGAAGATGGTGCCACTGTGCGGATTTTCTACGAAAGCCGGTTGGCCAAGGTTGAGCTCGGAGATGAAGGCAGAAAACTGATTGCCGAGCTTGATGAAGAGCTTGACCAGAAGCAACTGAGTGACACGCAAAAAAGCAAGGCCAGATGGACCAGAATGGAGGCGCTGGTTGGCAGTGCCAACCGCACCCGAAATGTTGCGAAGGATATTGTCACGCACTTCGAGGCCCGACAGGAGGTGTTTGCTGGCAAGGGGATGATTGTCTGTATGTCCCGGCGCATTGCCGCCGAGTTGTATGCAGAAAGCATCAATCTCCGCCCTGAATGGCATTCCGACGAGATACACAAAGGTACTATTAAGGTGGTGATGACCTCCGCCTCAAGTGACGGCCCATTGTTGTCCAAGCATCATACC
>Ga0214224_1000379_pt1 | contig 9278 bp, 8 predicted proteins | sample TroBogypolimnion_7_FD_153062 | JGI IMG/M metagenome (GOLD analysis project Ga0214224, IMG submission 153062) | Freshwater microbial communities from Trout Bog Lake, WI - 10SEP2007 hypolimnion | ecosystem: Environmental > Aquatic > Freshwater > Lake > Hypolimnion/Profundal zone | place: Trout Bog...
CACTCTCATTCAAGGAACATCATCAGCCCGCAGCAGCTTGCCCGCCTGACACTTGAGCTGCAGAAGCTGGCGAACATTCCGCTTCTTGTAGCCATCGATCAGGAAGGAGGAAAAGTCAACCGTCTTAAACAAGCCAGAGGATTTCCTCCCAGCGTTTCTGCTGCGTATCTTGGCAGGCTGAACAATCCCGACAGCACGTCTTCAGCTGCCTCACAGACCGCCCGAACACTCAAAACCATGCATATCGGGATGAATCTTGCCCCAGTCGCCGATCTCAATACCAATCCCGACAACCCTGTTATCGGCAAGCTTGATAGAAGCTTTTCACCTGACCCGTCAGTTGTGATCAGCAACCTTCAACTGATCATCCAGGCATATCATATCAATGGCATTATTGCCACCTTGAAGCATTTTCCCGGACACGGCAGTTCGTCTTCCGACACACACCTTGATTTTACAGACATAACAGCAAGCTGGTCAGAAGAGGAGCTGGAGCCCTACCGTGTACTTATTGCTTCGGGTTACCCTGATGCCATCATGACCGCACATGTCTTCAATGGAAAACTTGACACTCTCTACCCGGCAACACTTTCAAAACAAACGCTCACTGGCCTGCTGCGTGATAAACTCCGCTTTAAGGGAGTTATAATCAGTGATGACATGCAGATGAAAGCCATTGCCGACCATTACGAGCTTGAATCTGCCATCCAACTTGCCATTAACGCAGGTGTCGATCTGCTGCTCTTTGGAAACAATGCCTCCTATGACCCAGCCATTGCCTCAAAGGCAACAGAAATAATCCGATCCCTCCTTCAAAAAAAAATCATTACACCGGAACGAATCGACCAGTCATATCAAAGAATCATGGAACTCAAAAACCGTTATCTTTCAGGAAAAAGATGAAAACCCTCTACCTTGTCCGTCATGCAAAATCCAGCTGGGCGAATGCAGAGACCGGCGATTTCGACCGGCCGCTGAACGAGCGCGGCCTGAAATCCGCCCCCTTGATGGCAACCCTCCTGAAAGAAAAGAAGGTCATCCCCGAGCTGATCGTGACAAGTCCCGCAAACAGGGCAGTCACGACAGCAGAGATCTTTTGCGAAATCCTCGGATACCCGAAAGAACTTATCCAGCAAAGAATTGAAATATATGAGGGGGGAACCGGCAATCTGCTGAACATCGTTCAACAGCTTCCTGACAGCAGCAAAACAGTGATGCTCTTCGGGCACAACCCGACAATGACTGAATTCTCCAACCTGCTATCAGGAAACCACATCGACAGTATGGTCACCTGCGGCGTGGCTCGAATTGATATGTCTGTCGAATCGTGGAGAGATGCAGCTCGCAAAACAGGCAAGTTTGTCTGGTATGAATTCCCCAAAAAACACCATTAATCGATTAGTATCGCTCCTGTTTCGGATCCCGTGTCATGAGATCTAAAATCGCCTGCTCAGCCGGCTTGCCTTCAAAAAGCATCTCATAGACAGCCTGTGTAATAGGCATGTCAACTCCGACAGCCCTGCTCAGCTCAAAAACTGCTTTTGATGTGTGAACACCTTCGGCAACCATATTCATCTGGCTGATGACATCATCAAGCGAACGGCCCCGGCCGATCTCTTCTCCAACATAACGGTTCCTGCTGTGCCGGCTTAAACAGGTGACAACAAGATCACCAATGCCCGATAGCCCGGAAATAGTCAACGGATCACCGCCAAGCTTTAAACAGAGCCTTGATATTTCTGCAAGTCCCCTGGTAATAATGGCCGCCTTGGCATTATCGCCAAATCCTATGCCATCGGATATTCCTGCTGCAATAGCAATGATATTTTTGACCGAACCGGCAATTTCAACACCAATAATATCGGTATTGACGTAGACGCGGAACATATTGGTATGGAACACCTCCTGAACTTTTTCAGCGGTTTTAAGCGATTGAGAGGAGGCAACGACGGTGGTAGGCTGCTGTCTGGAAACCTCTTCGGCATGGCTTGGTCCGTACAAGGCTGCAACCTGTGCTGCCTGCAGAGCAGGCAGCACTTCAAGCAACACTTCCGACATGCGCTTTCCACTGCCAATCTCGATCCCCTTGGCAACATTGACCAGGATTTTTCCATCCAGAGGAAGATCTCTGAACCCGAGAAGCGTCTCGCGCAGTGCCTGGGAAGGTACCGCGGTTACAATCATCTGCGACCATGCAATAAGATTTCGCAAATGATCAACGACCTGCAGATTTTCAGGAAAATGGACACCCTTGAGATATCGGATATTTTCGCGTTCAGCCTCAAGCAGTGCGGCAAATTCCGGCCTGTGAGCCCAAAGCCGCACCTGATAACCTTTTTTTGCAAGAAGCACGGCAAGCGTGGTTCCCCAACTTCCGGCACCCAATACGCCAATATTCATCAAATGTCAGGAAATCATGAATGCTTTCCGAAGGTCACACGGCTTTCTGTACCGGAAATCAGCCTTCTGATATTTGCCCGATGAGTGTAAAGAATTGCAAAAGCGACAATAAGGCCGAAAATCATAAGATGATAATCAAGACTGTCATGAAAAGAGACGGGCGAACCGAAAAGCCTGATATAATAATCAAGGCCGCCGCCAAGCTCAAAAATATATTTTCGGATGGCAATAATCAGGGGAAAGGCGATTGCCGCAAGCATTGAAGCAACAGAAACATGGCGGGAAATATAGACCGTCATGAAAAAAATACCGACAACCATAAGCATGCTTACGGGAGCAATCCCGATAAGCATACCCGCAGCGGTACTGACACCCTTGCCCCCCTTGAATCCGGCAAAAAGAGTAAACACATGACCGATGACGGCGCTCATTCCGGCAAGAAGCCTCAGGGCTACCTCATTCATGTCAGGAAATGAACCGATCGGGTGATTTCTGAAAAAGGCAACAACAGAGACCGCAGCAATAACGCCCTTGATTATATCAATTAACGTTACAACAAGTCCGGGCTTCCAGCCAAGCACCCTGAAGGCATTGGTACCACCGGCATTACCGCTGCCGAAGTTCCTGATATCAATTCCTTTGAGCATTTTTCCCGCAATAATGCTGGTAGGAATGGAGCCGATGATGTAGCTCACCACTAAAATAGCAAGTAAAGTCAGCATAAACTTTTCTGATTATTACTTTATTGCAAGAAAAAAAAGAAATAGCTATCACCTACTGCTTACATAACCAATAATGTACGCATTTTCCTGCTGTGATTTCAAGCAGGAGACGACTCTGTCAACTGCTTTTTTTTCAACAATCATCACCAGTCCAATACCGAGGTTGAACGTCCTGCGCATATCCTCTTCAGGCACATGACCCTCCCTGCGGATAATATCAAAAATCAGCGGCTCCGGCCATGACTTCCAGTCAACATCAAGCATCAAACCTTCAGGCACAATGCGCATGGTATTACCCATCAGCCCCCCGCCGGTAATGTGCGACAACCCTCTGATATCAGGTGAACCAAAGAAGGGCTCAATAACCGAAAGATAGGAGCGGTGAACCTTCAGCAGCTCTTCGCCAACCGTTCCGTCAAGCCCGGTATAAGTCTGCTGCATCCTCCCCTCAAAAACTTTTCTTGCCAGAGAATACCCGTTCGTATGGAGACCGGTCGAAGGAAGACCGATAAGCACATCATCCGCCCTGATTGCAGAACCGTTGATAATTTTTTCATGATCGACAACCCCCACGATTGAGCCGGCAAGATCAAAATCCCTCTCATGATAAAGCCCCGGCATCTCCGCAGTTTCACCGCCGATAAGTGCACAGCCATTTTCGCGGCAGGCACTCACCATACCGGTAACCACTGCAGCGGCATTGGCTGGAGAAAGCTTTCCGCAAGCGTAGTAATCGAGAAAAAAGAGCGGTTTTGCCCCGCAGACGAGAATATCATTCGTGCAGTGATTGACAAGGCATGAACCGACACTATCATACACGCCGAGTTCAATGGCAATCTTGAGTTTCGTACCGACACCGTCAATACTGCTGACAAGCACCGGCTTTTTATACAGGGAGAAGTCAGGCTGAAAAAAACCTCCAAAAGCTCCGATATCTGTGATAACGCCGGAGGTAAACGTCTGACGAACCTGAGGTTTGATCATGCGGACAAACTCTTCGCCTGCATTGATATCAACTCCGGCTTTTTTATAGTCCATGTCTCTCTCCCTACCCCTTGTTATTTTTCTTTTACAACCGCTGCGCACTGCTGGCTCCCTGCCGGTGCTTCAAAAATGCCCTCATTCTGCCGTCCGGAAAAAAACTCCCTGTGCAGATTGTTGACCGCAATACCAACCTCAGGCTCTTCAACCACAAACCCGACATTTATTTCCGATGCACCCTGAGAGATCATCCTGAGATTAACATCCTTCAATGCACTGAAAATCCTGCCTGCCACACCTCTCGACATGCGGAGATTATCGCCAACAACACTTATTGTTGCAACATTATGCTCTCTGTCAACCTCTCCAAAACTTTCCAGATCGTGAATCAGCTCTTCACTGAAGCTTTTTTCGTCAACAGTGAGAGATACAGAAACCTCGCTGGTGGAGATCATTTCCACCGACACCCCGTAACGGGCAAAAATACCAAACAATTCATTCATGAAACCATGACGGCCAAACATCCTATTGGAACGTACATTGATAATGCACTGCCCTCTTTTAACCGCAATTGATTTGACCAGACCGCCGTAACTCATACCCGAAAGCCTTTCGGGGTCATTGGTAATAATGGTCCCTCTGGCATCAGGATGCACCGAGTTCAAAACGTAGACCGGTATATTTTTCTGCACTGCCGGCGCAATGGTATCGGGATGCAATACCTTGGCTCCAAGATAGGCAAGTTCCGCTGCCTCAGAGAAAGTCATCACCCTGATGCTTCTCGCTTCGGGCACCAGCCTCGGATCGCAGGTCATGACGCCATCAACATCGGTCCATATCTGGATCGCGTTATCATTGAGCCATGCACCAAGCAATGCTGCTGAAAAATCAGAACCGCCTCTGCCAAGCGTTGTGGTCTTTCCGCTTTTGGTTGCTCCTATATAGCCCTGGGTAACGACAACTTTTCCCTGTTGAAGCAATGGGCTGATAATCCTGCGGACATTCTCTTCGCACACATCGTTGATTGGACGGGCAAAACCGAAATTATCATCGGTAATCATAACCGTGCGGACATCAATCCACTCAACATTATATCCCTGTTCCTTCATGGCCGCAGCAAACACCGTAGTAGAAAGCAGTTCTCCAAATGAACAGAACATATCCCTGGAACGCTCGGTAAGCTCACCCACAATATCAACACCTTTAATCAGCATTTCAAGACGTCCGGCAAGCTCTTCAATCCTGACAGCAGCCTCTTTTTTCGATACCGCACTTTTCATCAGTTCATCAAGCAGAGCAAAGTGGAAACTTCGCACCTCAGCAGCAAGTCCCATCGCCTCATCAAGAGCACCACGCCCGGCAGCATCTGCAATGTGAACCAGCTTATTCGTGATACCGCTGCATGCACTCAGCACCACCAGCGGCACCGCGTTCTTCTGTTCCCGAGCCACAATCGAAATAGCCTGCTGCATAGCCCGAGCAGATCCGACTGAGGTACCACCGAATTTCATCACCGCCATATCTATTAAACAAATGAGTTAACTGTTATCTTACTCTTGTGTGCTTCACTTATGATTACTCATGACAGCAATCCTTGAGCACTCAATATCTTTTAATAAAACCGCAAAATCTCTTGATACAAAGCGACCGCTTTAAGGCATCAATGCCGTCATTGTGTACGCCGTGTAAAACTGCTCTCCTTTTCGGCACCCTGATATGGATTCTGTTCAGCGTAAGCGGCTGCCAGAGTTTCCGGCCAGGTTCAGGGTACAATATGGAGAGCAAATATAGTTTAAAAAAAAGAAAATCGTATATCTCCTGTATACCGGAAGGAAGCAGTTCCCCCGTCGCCAGACACCTTCCGTTAAAGGTGACGGAACAATCGCTTGAACAGCTCTTTTCATCAATTGATGACCACCTCGGCACCCATTACAGGCCAGGCGGAACAACCCCTGAAGGCTTCGACTGCTCGGGATTTGTGCAGTATCTCTACAAACAAAACTTCCGGATGCTCCTGCCGCGTACTTCCGGAGAACAGGCACTGCTCGGCACTATGGTGCCGAAACAACACCTGCAACCCGGCGACCTTGTTTTTTTCAGCAGTGATGGCAGCAGAATCGACCATGTCGGCATCTTTATCGGTGAAAACCGATTTGCTCATGCAGCAACTGGCGGCATCATGGTCAACCTGCTTCTGGATCGGTATTATAGCCTCCATTACGCCTGTGCATCCCATCTGATAACGACAGAGTGAGTCCTTCACCAGGGAAAACCCTATATTCATGTTCAGCGTATCTCCTTTAATCTGCCGAACTGTTGTTATGCCCCAACCAGGAACACACCATTTTATTGAACTGGCTTTTGAAATAAGCTCCACCCTCCATGAACTTTATATTGCCCAGCTTATCGGAGAGGGTGTAGAATATTTTCAGGAAGAAGACAACAAGCTCCTGGCATATCTGCCGGAAACCGAATGGACTGAAGAGAGGGAGCAATCCTTTCGTACCATTCTGATGGATAGGTTTGGAACCATTCCCCAGTATCAGGCAACCTTCATGGCCGATAGAAACTGGAATGCCGAGTGGGAAGCAACCCTGCAACCCATCGAAATCTCCGATCGCCTTTTGATTGTCCAGAAAAGCAGTGAAATCACACCAAAATCCGGACAGATTGTCATTGAAATCAACCCAAAAATGTCTTTCGGTACTGGCTATCATGCCACAACACGACTGATGCTGCGGCAGATGGAAACCCTTGACCTGACAAACAATAAAATAATGGACATCGGCACCGGCACCGGCGTCCTTGCCATTGCGGCCCGTAAACTCGGCAACAGCCTGCCCATTCTCGCATTCGACAACAACTCCTGGTCTGTCGAAAACGCCCTTGAAAACATTAAGGAGAACAATGCTCAGGATATCACCATCAAGCTCCTCGATGCAGAAGAGGATCTTATTGTAAATCTCAAAGAGGGCTACGACCTTATCCTTGCCAATATCAATAAAAACGTGATCGACCGAATTCTGCCCATTATCCGGAAATACGCACCCCGGGCACCAGTGCTGCTCTCCGGAATCCTTGTTTACGATGAACCCTGGCTGAAAAAACTGATCAAACGCCTCAACTACACGATTGAAAAAAACATCTATGAGGACGAATGGCTCTCAAGCTTTATAAAACCACTATGAAAAGAGTTTCATGCATTGATATCGGCACCAACACTGCCCTCCTGCTGATTGCCGACCTTGAACCCGAAAGCGGTACCATTCATCCGGTCTGCCACCAGCAGACCATTGTACGGCTTGGAAAAAATGTGGATGCAGAGAAAATCATTGATCAAGCGGCACTGCAACGACTCATCGACTGCCTTTCCGCATACCGACGGATCAGCGATGAATATGATGCAGAGAAGATTATTGCTGCAGGCACCAGTGCCCTGAGGGATGCAGAAAATCACTTTGAGGTCATAAACAGGGTAGCCCGAGAGACCGGTATTACCATACGATGCATTGCCGGACATGAAGAGGCTGAACTGACTTTTTTCGGAGCGGTTGGCGGCATAAGCAACATTCCCGACCTCTTCACCGTCATCGATATCGGAGGCGGAAGCACTGAAATCTCTATGGGTTCGGCCAATGCTCTGGAAAAAAGCGTAAGCCTCAATATCGGGTCAGTAAGACTGACTGAACGGTTTTTCACAACACTGCCTCCACCTCAACAAGAGCTGGATGCCGCCAAAAAGAGCATTAACGATCTCCTCACTTCAAGCCTTCTACCCTTTTTCGCCGCAAGAGAGCATGTCTATGGCGTTGCAGGCACTCTCACCACCATCGCCCAAGTCAGCCAGGGACTAAAACGCTTTGATGCTTTCAAAGTGCACAACTATCCCCTCAGTTTCCATGAGGTGCGCGCTTTTCTCGAACATCTGAAAAAGAGCAACCTTGAGCAGATCATCCAGCTCGGCATCCCCGATGGGCGAGCCGACGTCATCACTATGGGAACCCTTATCCTGCATCAGTTCATGCGCCTGCTTGGGGTAGCAGAAATCCGTGTCAGCATTCAGGGGCTGCGCTTCGGTCTTGCACAGAAAGAGCTGCTTCGTCTCCAGGAAAACATCTGAGGGCATATATGCAGATTGGATGGCCTTCCCTGTCCCGGGTAAAAAAGAGAAAGGCTCTTTCACTTTCAAGGAGCCGATATTTTTTTCTCAACTCTTCCGGTGAAAGAGGAAAATCGCGCCGCTGAATGCTTGCCCCTTTAATGGCATGAAGCTCCAGAAAACCCCTGAAGCTTTTCGGCTTGTAGGGAACAACCTCTATCATGCGGAAACTTCTCCCTGGGAAAGCCTCTATTTTGCACTCAGAGGTGAGATAATCAACACTTTTGTTGACAAACTCAAGGCTGTAATCCCTCGCAAGCACAGACGAAAGCCGCCCTTTGATAATTGCAGGATCAGGTTCATAAATATACTCCTTTACCGAAGAGGCAAGAGGTCGCCCAACCACACCATCTCCCACTATTTCATTAACAACCTCCGAATCCGACGAGAGGCAGACCGCCTTGACCATCACCACTTTCTCGCGAGCCTCCTGATCAAGCAGCAGAAGAATCTCCTTGCATTCATTGTCTACCGAAACCACAATAATCGTATGCAAAGCAGGCAATAGCATTTTCAATCCACTTATCTCAAGAGCCGGTGATGCCTTGATGCATACCCACCTCGCCTTACAGAGCATCATATCATGAAAAGCCACAACATCCGGACTCGCCGCCTCAAGCGCTATAGAACGACGCCCCTGCTCCCGACGTGCCGGATCAACAAAGATCCAGTCAAAACAATCATCCGGATAAGACAACAGGAACTCGATGCTGTCACTATGCTTAACTTTCACATTGGATATCCCGCACTGTTTCAAGTTATGCTCCACCACAGCACAAAGCACCTGATCACGCTCACAGTAAACCACCTCCAGAAACACCCTTGCCAAAAACATCGTATCGACACCCAACCCCCCACTCAAATCAATCACCCTCTTCCCCGACATAAAAGAAGCCTTGTACTCTGCAGCTCTCTGCCCGGAGGACTGTTCAAGTGCCAACGGTGTATAAAGCAGGTTGTGCTGTGAAAGTGCAGGCAGCTTTTTTGCAGCCCTATGACGACACCCAATCTGTTCC
>Ga0214224_1000393_pt1 | contig 8954 bp, 10 predicted proteins | sample TroBogypolimnion_7_FD_153062 | JGI IMG/M metagenome (GOLD analysis project Ga0214224, IMG submission 153062) | Freshwater microbial communities from Trout Bog Lake, WI - 10SEP2007 hypolimnion | ecosystem: Environmental > Aquatic > Freshwater > Lake > Hypolimnion/Profundal zone | place: Trout Bog...
TGAAAAAATACTGAGGCAAAAGTCGGCCAGCGATAGGGAGGCAGCTCCATCACAAACGGCTCTGAATCGATTTTAAGAATAGTTGATTTCAGAAGCCAGGCCGTCCAGAGACCAACAGCAATACCAAGGAGATAAATACCGAACAAGACGTTAGCCGCCACAGATGGAGCAAAAAAAGCGGCAGTCAGCATGACATAAACAGGAAGTTTCGCTCCGCAGCTCATAAAGGGAATGATCATGATGGTGACAAGCCTGTCTGTCGGACTTTTAAGTGTCCGTGTAGCCATGATAGCCGGAATCGAACAACCGAACCCGGTAATCAGTGGTATAAATGATTTGCCATGCAGACCGAAACGATGCATCACCCGATCGATCACGAAGGCGGCGCGTGCCATGTAACCGGAAGCCTCAAGAAAAGAGAGTCCAATAAAAAGAAGAACAATATTGGGAAGAAATATCAGGACACCGCCAACCCCTGCGATAACACCGTCAACAATAATGGAACGGAGAGTGCCATTCGAAAGGAACGGTCCGATGAAGGAGGCAAGTGAACTGAAAAAAAAGGAAAGCCAGCCGGTAAAAAGTGAACCAAGTGTAAAAGTCAACTGAAATATCGCCCATACCACTATTAAAAAAAAGGGCAGTCCAAATATCCTGTTGAGCACCACCATATCGATATAGTCTGTTACCGTCGCCTTTCCTTCATCAGGTTGCCGCACACACTCCTTCATTGCGCCACGGATAAAGGCATGACGATCTTCGGTAATGAGAACCTCAGGTTCCGAATCGTGCAAATGTTCAGCTTCCCTGATTGCATCCTGCAGGGCCAGTTCAACTTTCACCCATACCGGATACTGCTGAACCTGGTGATAAACCTCCCTGTCATTCTCCAGAAGCTTGATGGCCAGCCATCTGGGATTGAAAACACCAAGTTCCTTCTGGTGTGAAAGAAGTGTCGTGATTTTCTCGACCGAACCCTCCAGTTCAGGACGGAAAAAAAGCTTGTTTTTACGAATCCGGATATCCTTCCGGTAAACCCTGATGACATGATCAAGCAAGGACTCAAGCCCTGTCTTCTTTTTAGCCGAAGTCGGAATAATATGACAACCGAGAAGTGCCTGCAACTGCTTTATTTGAATTACAATACCCTTTTCTTTCACTTCGTCGATCATATTCAGTGCAACAATGAAATCAACCTCAAGCTCCATAAGCTGCGTTGTCAGCAGGAGGTTCCTTTCAAGATTCGGCCCCTCAAGCACATTGACAACAACATCGGGACGCTCTTTGATAAGATACTCCCTTGTGACTATCTCTTCCGGAGAGTAAGGTGTCAGCGAATAGGTCCCAGGCAGATCAACCACCCTGATTCTATACCCCTTGTAGTCGAGATACCCTTCATGCTTTTCAACGGTGACACCAGGGAAATTTCCAACTTTCTGATGCGCACCGGTAAGCGCGTTGAACAGAGAGGATTTCCCGCAATTCGGATTACCAGCAAGCGCGATACTGATCTCTTTTCGGTCACTCATACCTTGCCTCCAAACCGCCAGAACTGTTTTGCTGCCGGACATTGAGCACCATCACCGACTTTACGCACCATAACCCCATCCGCTTCATTTTTTCTCATGGCAAGATAGAGACCCTTGAACACAATCTCCATCGGATCGCCGAGCGGAGCAACTCTAAGCACCTTGAATCTGGTGCCTTTGATCAGCCCCATATCCATAATCCTCCGCCTTACAGCACTCTCTGCTTTTACCGCAGTAACTTCTGCTTTATCACCAACTTTCAATTCCGATAACCGCATACGCAAATCTCCTGCAAAACAGTAAAAAAAATAAACAGAATTTTAACTATAGCCTGAATAACAATCAGTGCACAGGAAAAATTGCAGGCATCTTCTCCTGTGCGCATCATTAGAGCCCGGTAACGGATTAAAGTACAGTGGAAAAGGGAAGGAACGGCTATCCGTGAACAGCAGCCAAACCAGGGAAGGGAGGCCAGCCCATCGTGCTTCCTCCTGTCAGGTGCCCATGAATATGAAAAACACTCTGCATGGCATCCTTACCAGTATTAAAAACCAGTCTGTAGCCGGATTCCCTGATACCAAGAATTCCAGCCACTGTTCCGGCGGCAAGAAGAATATGCCCGGCTATAGTCTCATCTTCATAACTGAGATCGTTCAACGAGGGGATATGCTTCAGGGGAATGATCAGGACATGCTGAGGAGATACCGGCGTGATATCCCTGAATGCCATAACATGATCGTTCCGGTAGACAATGGTGGCAGGGATCTCTCCTCTGACAATCCTGCAAAATAAACAGTCAGATTTCTGTTGTGTCATATTCTCTCTTGCATCTCTATAATTCAATGCCCTTTAACAACAGAGAGCGAGGCAGTTCCGTTACCGGTTATAATAGTAACGTTAAGCTTTTCCTTCGTCCCCGATACACTTCCACCCTCTGTGTTATCAGAAGTCAAAATTGTCGAAACAGTTTTAAATCCGCTGCTTTTAAGCTTCCCTTCGTAATCCTTGACAATGTTTCCCGGAACACTCTCGCACACAACAGTCCAGCTCTGCCCTTCAGGCATCTGGGCTCTTGTTACTGCCTTTATCTTGCCGTATGAAAACTTCGGTACATCAGCCGGCATATCAGCTGGCCAAACCCCACTATTGCCCTGAAATTCAATTTTCTTCCCCTCGGATTCAATGGTTATATTCTGGCCGCCGGATTTGATATCAACCTTCTTACCCGTCGACTGCTCTATAACTTTTTCAGCAACCATATCACTGATTTTTTTCTGGCAGGAAGAGAGGATTGCGCTCATCGAAAATATTGCAATAAATATTGCAATAGAACGAATGTTTGATTGAACAAGCATATAATAATTGTTTATGTCATAAAATACATTCAAACAAAACCCACCATTTATAATGTAAGCAATAGCAGGGTAAGGGAAAATATTAGTATTCCCTTTTTTTACCTGGAAAAAGAATCCATCAAGAAGCTGCAACAGAATCTTCAGTGTGCCCGTCAGATGGCTTTGAAGCTTCCGTCAACCTTGAGGCCAGCACCTTATCAATCCTCTGACCGTCAAGATCCACTATCTCAAGAGTCCAGTTTTCCCAGGTCATAATGTCGCCTGTTCTCGGCATACGCCCGAGCAGCCACATCATAAGACCACTGAGAGTATGATATAGTCCTTTATCTTCTTCCGGGACAGATTTCAACTCAAGCGTGTCTTTAAGTTCAGGAACAGGAATGAGCCCGTCAAGCAGCCATGAACCATCCTGGCGCTGGATAGCCCATGAATCCTCAAGGTTGCGGGGAACAAACTCACCGGTAACCGCCTCAAGCATATCCTGAAGAGTAACGAGTCCCTGAATTTCACCATACTCATCAACGACAAAGACCATCTGGGTGCCGGAAGTTCTGAAATGGTCGAGAAGTTCCATGCCCGTCAGAGTTTCCGGCACATAGACACAAGGCTGCAATTGCGAGGTAAATTCCGTAAGACCGCCTTTCAAGGTCTTCGATAAAAGCTGTTTTGCATTGACAACTCCCAGGAGAGATTGAAGCCCACCGTTGCAGACCGGAAAACGTGAATGTTCCGATTCTGTCACTCTGCTGATATTTTCTTCCAGCGGCCGGGAAACATCAAGAAAGATAATGTCAGCTCTTGGAACCATCAGAGTGCCGAGTTGACGGTCATCAAGACGGAACACATTACGGACCATCTCATGCTCATGCTGTTCAATAACCCCTGCCTCAGAACCCTCCTCAAGCATGGCATGAATTTCTTCCTCTGTAACACTCGGCATGGCCTGCGGGTGCTTCCCCATCAGCCTCAGAATAGTATCTGTCGATGCCGTAAGAAGCCTGCCGAAGGGACGGGTCATCGTCGAAAGCGTACGCATCGGGCGGGCCACCAGACAGGCAATTTCTTCCGGATTGAACAGACCAAGCCGTTTTGGAACAAGTTCGCCGATAACAATAGTGATATAGGTAATCGAAAGCACAACAACCACTGTAGAAACAATGTGACTTATTTCCGGATCCATACCCAGAGACTGAAGCTTGAATGCCAATGGACTGGCAAGAGCTCCTTCCCCGACAATACCATTGAGAATCCCGATGGAAGTAATGCCAATCTGGATGGTCGAAAGAAACCTGGAAGGTTCCTGTCCAAGCTTCATGGCAATCGCCGCAGCTTTTTCCCCATCCTCTGCAAGTTTTGAAAGACGGGAGCGCTTTGCAGTTACCAGCGCTATTTCCGACATTGCAAAAAGACCGTTAATAATAATCAGAAAAAAAAGTAAAAGTACTTCCATACATTCGGTTTTGAACCTTCAGGGACCAGAAATCATCATACGCGACTGCCATAACCACTCATACGGCAGAATCCCTCAACGCTCTGTTCTTATGCCATTAATCTTGAACTCTATGCTACCAACTACAATTTTATTCTGCTAATTCCAAACTATTATCAAACTGTTCACTTTTGAACAGAAAAAAACGTTTTAACTTTCGCAATAAGCTGATTTTCTGTCAACCGCTCACAAGCTTCAACGGTAACTTCTTTTTTGTGCAGCTCAGCTGCCTTTCCAATCTCTTTCGCTAACTCGATTTTTGCCTCACCCGGACCGAAAACCGCAAGTTTCGAAGAATCTCCAAGCAATCCGATCACCTTCTGATAAAACGCATGATACTGGTGTCTTCGACGCTCTTCATCAACATGCTCATTAGAGACGCTCTGCGCGACATTCGTTCCAGCTGATTTCCAGCCGCCAGATGGTTTATGATGGCTTTCGGCTCCCGATTCAACGCGCTGAACAACAGTTTCGTCGCCTTCAATTGAAACCAGAATAGCTTCTTTGTGATCAATCCAGAGTCCTGTGTTTTTTTTCATGGCCGTCGTCCTCCCTCTGTGATTATTTTCATGAATGAATCAAACAATTCTCAAAAACCGGCACACATTCTTTTACAAAGATAACCAATACTATCCTTTTCTTGTATTGTTTCGATCACTCTTCATCAGCTAAGAATAAACCAATACTAATCTCTTTCTTTTCATGAATCGGTGAAAGAGAGTAATAAAAAACTGCATCAAAAGCATCAGCAGAATGAGGTTCTGGCCAGGGTAACGCTCCCTTCGAAAGCAAGGCCTCAATACCTCTTGAAGGAACTCCCGTTGATCGCACATAGACAGGAACCAGCTTGAGCTTGTCCAGTTGTTCAGTTGCACCAGCCCATGTTCCTCCCTTATTGATATCAGAACTTACAACCAACGAGGCATCGCATAAAGCATAGATCAATTTATTTCGTTGCATAGCATGACCAACATTAAAACCTGCGCTTGGATCATACGGCGAAATCAGAACCAACTGTCCATCGATAATCAGATTGCGATGTTCACGATTCATTGCGGTCTTTTCAAGGTGGTCAGCAAGAACTCCAATGACCTTGCCGCCAGCTTCAAGCGCACCACGCATGGCAGCTTGGTCGATACCCTTTGCGCCCCCGGAAATTATAGTCCTGCCTGCACGAGCAGCAAGTTGACCAGTTGCTATAGTATAGTCAATCAGCTCATTATCCACATGCCGTGATCCAACAACAGCAAGGCCGACGGTTTCCAACAAATTGATATCTCCGCAACCGTAAAGCACAGCAGGTGCACTGTCCCGCAATCGCGCCTTGATACGCCGGGGATATGCAGCATCAGCACGGCTGACCACCCAGATAGCACGTGCCTGCCAATGCTCAACAACCTGACTGAGCAAAAAACCACGCCCAAGCAGGCTTTGCATGCGTTTTTCATCAACAACATCCTGGCATGCGCGATACAAATTTCCCGATTCCTGAGACAATAGATCAGCTGGCTCGCACTGCATTGCATGGAGGTGACGAGCCAGCCGATTGTACTCTCCCGGAGTCAGCATGTCTGGCTCAGAGCTGGCACGTCCAGTAATTAATGGTGCTGTCAGCAGAAGAATTGCTTTTGTATTCACAGAGAGTTTCTGCATCGTTATTCATATCCTGATTGAGCAAGTACTATAGGCCAAACCTCACCGCTTCCATTTTGTCTCAAAAGCCATGCAGATACCGTCAATGTCCAGCGAGAATCAACCATATCATCAAGCAGAAAAACAGCACCTTCAGGGAGTGCCGGTACAGTGACTGCGAGTGATCCATCAATGTTACGTGCCTGTTGTGTACTGTTTGCCATAGTTTTCTGCTCTGGCCGATTGTCTGTCTTTGCAAGCACCATGTGGAATGTCAAGTTCAGAGCTTCAGCTAAACGTTGCGCAAAATCAGGAACGAGATCAGGGTGACGCAACGATGGAACACAAGTTACCCATTTCGGTGCTGGTTCTGGATTCCATGGGTGAATCATAGCAACGCAAGCTTTAACCAAAGCTTCAGAATAAAAGTTGTCATTGCACTTGCCTTGTTTTACGAGTTCTCCCCATACAGCATCACCCCAAACGCAAAGTGCTTTGCCGGATTGAGCCTGGAGATCTGAAGAGATGTTTCCTTTTAGTTGATATTATGGCATACCACCAGCAGGCCACTGGAGTCTCGATTAGATGGGCAAACTGAAGCGACGCAAAAAAGCGACCGCCTCACGAACAAGAGCTTCATCAACGGTTATTGGCAACGGTGGCAATAAGGGAAAACTAACAGAGTTCGGATCGCCATCAAGTGCCTGAATAAGAAACCCCATGTGTTCAGCAAATGGCAATTTGAGATAATCCTGCATTTGTCTTTGTTCCTTAAGACGTAACGCGGTAAGCCGATCCGCACGTTCCCAAAAACCTTCACCAAGCTTGGCTGTTGTCAATTGCCATTTACTCCCTTGCCTGGCTATAGGTGAAGGTGATTCCAAAGAGAGCAAATCAATAATCTTTTTGATACGTCCCTGAGTTAAATTAACCTTCCCCATAAGTTCGGGAACAGACAACCCGGCAGGCTCATTCTCAAGCGTATTGATAAAATCGTCTACTTCCTGTCGAGTCGGAAAAGCGCTGTTGATAAACCAGTCAGTGATATCCGCCTCTTCTTTACCACTCAGCAAAATGCCGTAAGCAGATTCCAGAGCACGACCTGCACGTCCAACCTGCTGATAGTAAGCGACAACTGATCCTGGCATCTGATAATGGATCACAAATGCCAAATCCGGCTTATCGAAGCCCATTCCAAGTGCGGAAGTCGCCACAAGAGCTTTTACTCGATTATGAAGCAGTGCCTGCTCAAACTCTGGCCGGCGATAACCAGTTTCGCCTGTATAGGCTTCAACACCCAAACCACGACTTTTCAGCCAGCTTGCAACCATGTTTGCATCACGCACGGTGAGCGTATAGATAATTCCATGGCCATGAAGGGTCGAGAGCTGTTCTGCCAGCCAGGCAAGGCGCTGGGCTTGATCAGGTAAATATATGGTTTGCAAGGTAAGTGAAGGGCGATTCAAATCACCGCGTAATACCTCCAGATTTGGCCCAAGCACTTCTGCGAGATCCTTCATTACTCGATTGTTTGCGGTGGCTGTAGTTGCCAGAAGTCGCAGGTTTGGTGGTAAAGTTTTAACAATCCGCTCCAGCAATCGATAGTGAGGCCGAAAGTCGTGGCCCCAGTCAGAAATACAGTGCGCTTCGTCAATGACCAACATCGAAATCTGCGCAGCAATTCGAGCCAGAACATTTTGACGAAACCGTTCATTCGCAAGCCTTTCAGGTGAAATGATCAGAATGTCAATCTCATTGCGACTAATACTTGCTTCAACATCAATCCAATCATCCGGATTGTCTGAGTTAATCGTAGCAGCATGCACACCCATACATTCAGCTGCCTCAATCTGGTTTCGCATTAAAGCGAGCAGAGGTGATATCAGTAGAGATGGCCCTTTGCTTTCTTCACGAAGAAACTTGGTAGCAATAAAATAGATAAAGCTCTTACCCCAACCAGTCTTCTGGACGATCAGCAATCGTCCTCGGCCTTCAACGATGTAACGAATTGCTTCCTCCTGGCTGTCACGGAAAGCCGCATCGGGATAACCAGAACCGATCCGTAAAAGCTCCAAAGCCCTGGTTGTCGTATAGCTCATTTACCTCTTTGGTCAACCTTCATAAAAAGGAGAGGCCGGCTCTCAGACACGACCTGTCGTGCTGCAAACTGCTCTTTGTCCTTCTGTTCAGAATTTGACAAGCCGTCAATTGTATGAAGAGACCGCTGTATCTTGTCATGCTCAAGTTCGGACATGCTTACAGGCACTTAAATATACAAATATATTGCGCTGTTATAATTTATTTTTACACCATTAACACTATTGAATGGCTCAAATGTAACCAGCTCGGACATGAATGCCCCTGAGGACAATTCAACCCCACTTTTTTTTCCAACTTAATTTGTTATATGGCTATTATTGGTTAAGCATGAACCCAAAAGTCAAGACCTTCAAGGTTAGAGAAAGTATGACATACTCTCATAATCTTTCTACAAGGGGTTACCTGACTGAAAGTCCTGGACAAGAGCGGCTTGTGCTGTTGAGGTAAAAATAGCGGGACTGATGGCGAATATTCCTTTTTTTGCAGTGAGACACTCAATGCCATTGAAACCAGCCCTATGCGGTGAAGGGAGCATTGGGCCGGTTCTCTATTTTAGAGGGAGTCCTGAATAATCTTTTCCTTTTCAGCAAAAAGTTTTGAACTGAGAAACCCCCGGTTCATGCGGGCAATATTGGAGACTGAAATCCCTTTGGGACATTCCGCCTCGCAGGCATAGGTATTGCTGCAGTTGCCGAAACCGAGATCATCCATACAGGCAACCATCTTTTGTACCCGTTTGGCAGCTTCCACTTTTCCTTGGGGAAGAAGGGCGAGATGCGATACTTTTGCCCCTATGAAGAGCATGGCTGCGGCATTGGAACAGGCTGCCACGCATGCTCCGCAGCCAAT
>Ga0214224_1000404_pt1 | contig 8764 bp, 7 predicted proteins | sample TroBogypolimnion_7_FD_153062 | JGI IMG/M metagenome (GOLD analysis project Ga0214224, IMG submission 153062) | Freshwater microbial communities from Trout Bog Lake, WI - 10SEP2007 hypolimnion | ecosystem: Environmental > Aquatic > Freshwater > Lake > Hypolimnion/Profundal zone | place: Trout Bog...
TGCCACTGCGAATTGCAGGAGAATAAAGACCTGCAGCTGCGGGAGGCTGTGGAAGTGCAAAGCCTGCATTGATGATTTTTTCTTCGATAGTTGCCATGGTGCGGGTGGTTTAAATTGTGATGGCCTTCTTTCCAAGATACATTCCTTGCGATTAATCACAGATACGGGCCAGATTTTATTCAAACCAGAAAAAAACTTTTCCGCTGTAACATTATTAACAGAATAACAATAAACTGTTAATATATTACGCTATATTACATCCATTTTTTTCTTTTGCAGCTAATACATTGCCTCAAGTGACTCTCCTTTTTCCTCAATCTGTTTTGACACTTACCCAATGAACAGAATATTCAACCTCATCTGGTCAACAACAAAAGGGAGATGGATTGTTGTCTCCGAAAAGGTCAAGGGCAACGGCAAAGTCCCTTCATCCCCACTCCGTTCTCTTGCCGTTCTCTTTGCACTCGTTGCAGTTGGAGAACCAGCCTATGCCATTGATTCCGGAGCACTTCCCTCAGGAGGCAAAATAACCTCCGGAAGTGGCACAATTGCTACCAGCGGCAATCAGATGACGGTGAACCAGTCAAGCCAGCAGTTGATAGCCAACTGGAACTCGTTCAACATCGGTTCAAACGCCGCTGTCCGTTTTAACCAGCCGAACACCGCAGCATCAGCGCTTAACCGCATCACCGACCAGAACCCCACGCAAATCATGGGCTCACTCTCGTCGAACGGTCAGGTCTACCTGCTCAACCCCTCCGGTATCATCTTCGGTAAAACCGCCCGCGTCGATGTGGGTGGCCTAGTTGCCACGTCACTCAACATGCTCGACAGCGATTATCTTGCCGGCAAAAACAAGTTCACAACAACCGGTACCGCCGGTTCCATCTTCAACCAGGGAGCCATCAAGGCCTCGGATGGAGGAGTTATCGCTCTCATAGCTCCCAAAGTCACCAATGAAGGCAGTATAACGTCCAACAGTGGCAGTGCCCTTCTTGTTGCAGGCAATCAGGTATCGCTTGACTTCACAGGCGACGGACTCATCAGCTACATCGTCGACCAGGGAGCCGTCGATGCTCAGGTTGCCAACAAGGGACTCATCAAGGCAGACGGTGGAGTGGTGGTTATGACTTCAAAGGCAGCCGATGCTCTGAGGGCAGCAACAGTGACCAACACTGGTATCATCGAAGCCCGCACCATTCAGAACAAAGCAGGACGCATCCTTCTCCTCTCCGACATGCAGAACGGTGAGACCTCTGTCGCCGGTACCCTTGACGCAAGCGCTCCCAATGGAGGCAATGGCGGCTTTATTGAGACTTCCGGCAGCCACGTTACAGTTAGTGATGGAACCATGGTTACTACACTTGCCCCACAAGGGAAAAGCGGAACATGGCTGGTCGACCCGACTGATTTTACGATTAGCTCAGGCTCTGCGGCTCAAACAATCAGCGGAATCGGTGCTACAACGCTCTCGACTGCTCTTGGCTCCAATAATGTTACTATAGAAACTTCAAACGCACCAACCGCCACGAATCTTGGCGACATCAATGTCAACGCTGCGGTTTCATGGTCAGCCAACACGCTTACCCTGTCAGCATTGAACAATGTCTATATCAACGCAAATCTGAACGGTTCCGGCACTGCCACTCTTGCGCTGAATTACGGGCAGGGGGCTCGAGTTTATGGCAACACAAGCGCTTATACGTTAATCAATGGTGCACAAGTGAACCTGCCAGCCGGCCAGCATTTCAGCACTCAACAGGGAAGTAATGGTACATCAAAAAGCTATACTGTTATCACCAGTCTTGGAATTGAAACCGATGCAACAACAGGTAATAACCAGACCCTGCAAGGAATGGCAAGGAGCGGTAATCTGTCCGGGAATTTCGTGTTAGGCGGTAACATCAATGCTACACCCACGGTTACCTGGAACTCTGATGCTCAGCCAACTCCGACCTATGCAGGTTTCACGCCAATTGGTAGTGGTAGTACTCCGAATTCTTGTTTTTGTTTTTCCGGTATTTTCGATGGCCTTGGTCACACTATCACCAACCTCATCATCAATCGGCCATCGACTGATGGTGTCGGTTTATTCGGTTTTTCGGGGGGGGGCATCAGTAATGTTGGCATAGTTGGAGGTAGCGTGACAGGCCAAAATTATGTCGGAGGCCTGTTGGGTATCGGCCCTGCTATTACTAACAGCTACGCAACAGATAACGTGAAAGGAGGTGGTACAGGAGTTGGTGGCTTGGTGGGGATTACCGGTGGCACCATCACCAACAGTTACGCCACAGGCAGCGTGATAGGGAGAAGTGAAGTTGGCGGCTTGGTGGGAGGTACTGGAGACGGTGCAATCACCCATAGCTATGCGATGGGTAACGTGTCAGGCCAGGATTTAGTTGGCGGCTTGACGGGGGAAAACGCCGGAGAAATCACAACCAGCTACGCGACTGGAGGTGTGACTGGTACTGGTTTTGTTGGTGGTCTTGTGGGATATAATTACGGTGGCATTATTACAAATAGCTACGCCATGGGGAGAGTTACAGGGAAAATTATGGGCACCATTGGCGGCTTGGTGGGAATGAATATGGGTGGAACCAACGGCTTCTGGGATATTACCACCTCTGGCCAGGCTACTTCAGCTGGCGGGACTGGCGTAACTTCTGCCGAAATGATGCGGTTATCCACGTTCACCAGTTGGAATACAGCCACCCCAAATACCATTGCAAACACTGGTGGAAGTGGCGCGGTCTGGCGTATTTATGAGGGTCATACAGCACCTTTGCTCACCTGTTTTCTGTCGCCTTTGGCGCTTGCTGATGCACCGGATGTAACAACAACCTACAACGGAAGTTCGCAAAGCGCTAATTTCACAACTACAAAATTACCTTTATTATTAGGTTCAGCAGCCACTGGAACCAACGCTGGTTTTTATAACGGCTATTATTCAACCCAGCAAGGTTATGATATCATTGGAGGAAATCTAAGTATCACACCGAAAGTCCTCACCATGAACGGTCTCACTGTTGCAGCAAGCAAGGTTTATGATGGAACAACTGGTGCAGTGGTGACCGGTACCCAGAAACTTGCAGCCGCTGAAGCTACCGGTACAGGCACTACCGCCGACGGCAAAAGCTACACCGGTGACATCGTAAGCATTACCGGCACAGCAGTCGGCACCTACAACAGCAAGGATGTCGCCACAGCGTCAAAGGTAACCTTCAGTGGCCTGTCACTCAGTGGAAGCCAGGCAGGTAACTACACCCTGACAATCCAGAGTCCTGCCAGCGCCAGGATCACAAAGAAAGCACTCACGATGAGCGGCCTCACTGTTGCCTCGAAGGTCTATGATGGAACGACCAGGGCTGTCTTGAGTGGTACCAGCAGCTTTGCCTCTGAAGCTGCCGGTACAGGCACAGCCACCGACGGCAAAAGCTACACCGGTGACAGTGTGAGCATCGCTGGTACAGCAGTTGGTACGTACAACAGCAAGGATGTCGCTACGGCAAAGACTGTGACTTACAGCGGTCTTTCCCTCACTGGAGGTCAGGCAGGCAACTACACGCTGACGGTCCAGAGTCCCGCGAGTGGCACTATTACGCCGAAGGCCCTCACGATGAGCGGTCTCTCAGTGCCGGCAAGCAAGGTCTATGACGGAACAACCAAGGCAGTCGTTACTGGTACTAAGACACTTGCTGCAGCAGAAGCTGCCGGTACAGGCACCGCCACCGACGGTAAAAGTTACACCGGTGACACGGTAAGTATCACCGGTACAGCAGTCGGCACTTACAACAGCAAGGATGTCGCCAGTGCTTCGACGGTAACCTATAGCGGACTTTCACTCTCCGGCAGTCAGGCTGGTAACTACACGCTGACGATACAGAGTCCCGCCATCGCCAAGATCACACCGAAGGCACTCACGATGAGCGGCCTTTCTGTAGCGGCAAGCAAGGTTTATGACGGAACAACAAATGCTGTAGTGACCGGCACCCAGAAACTTGCAGCCGCAGAAACTGCCGGTACAGGCACTACCACCGATGGCAAACGCTACACCGGTGACACGGTAAGCCTCATCGGTACCGCAGTCGGCACCTACAACAGCAAGGATGTTGCAACGGCATCGAAGGTAACCTTCAGCGGTCTATCACTGACCGGCAGTCAGGCAGGCAACTACACCTTGACGATCCAGAGTACCGCCACCGCCAAGATCACCAAGAAAACGGTCACCCTGTCAGCCACAAAGACCTATGATGGCACTACGACGTTGGGAGCTAATACGGTAACCATTGGAACAGGCGTTATAGTTAATGGAATAACCGAGTCGCTGGGTTATAGTGGAGCAACAGCAAACAGCAAGAACATTGCAGACAATGCAACCAACTATATCAAAACGATAACGCTTCTTAATGGCGCCGGTGGCCTTGCCGCCAACTATGTGCTGCCAACCTTGAATCACGCCAATGCGCCAGTGACAATTCATTAGTTACCTTGGGTATCATTGAGACAGGGATGATTGAACCAACCCTGCCTCAGTTATGCCGTTAACTTTTGGGTGTCAAGTGGTAACTTGTTGAGAATTATTTCTTTAAGGTTGACTTTTCCCCCGGCATTGTCAATATCCATACCTACAAGAATTCCTTCACGGTCGTAGTCGAGGACAATGCCTTCAGATATTTCTATACTTTCGGAACTCTCTTTTTCTGTGAATTCGATATATAAAGAGTCGGTATCTGGGTAATAATTAATTTTCATCTTTAAATCTCCTGTCTGGAAATGCGTTATGTATCGTTTCTTTGTCCTCGAGAGTAATGACTCTTAAGATCTTTCCATCAAGTTCATCGATTTTACCCCAAAACCGAAATCTATTGTGTTCCTGTCTTTCTGTTCTAAGAGGATGTTCAATCACCTCTATACACCATTGTTTTTTGATATAAGGTCTTTTTCGTAATACTTCGTTTTCAAAATAAGGGGTGAATTTATAAACAGATAACATGATTTACATTTTTTCCCAAACAAATTGTTATGATCTATCTACTTTAAGAAAGTTAGATAAAAGGCTGGGTTTATCCAAAGGCCACAGTGGTGGGGGCATTCAGCATCTTCCCATTTACACAGTATGCATCACCGTCGGAACCAACAACAGAGGGATGTTGCCACAGCTTCGATTGTAATCTACAGCGCCCTATCACTGACCGGCAGTCAGGCAGGTAAGTACACCTTGCCGATCCGGAGTCTGTCGTTTATTTTTTTGCCTTCAGCGCAATCAATGCATTAAGATTGCGCAAAGAGAAGAGATGGGCATGGATCAGCGCCAATGTTCCGTTGCGGAAAAGCTTAACGATATCACTGTCCGGAAGTTGTTTCATTTTTTCTTCGTCTACAACCAGCATGCCGTTAAGGGGATAAGTTCGGCCGTTGTTCATGTTTGCCTGGGCATCAATCTGACGCAAGAGACTGTTCTGGAGGAGCATGGCGCAGAACTGTTCGGTCTGTTGAATCTGAAGGAGATAGTCCTGTAAAAAAGCTTGGATTTCCTGAGCCTTCGGAGTAGGTTTTCCGTCCTCAAAAAGGGGAAGACCATCATCAAGGTTGAATCCGTCAAAATCCTCATCGATACATACTATTGATTGACCGTCAGAACCATCAGTAGTGATGAAGGGATAGCGTCTTATGTATGCGGGAATGTACTGACCAAGCCAGGTACCATTTCCATCGACAAAGAGGTTTTCGTTCTCTTCGAGTCCCATCAGCGCTACGGGAAGGATGTGGCCATCAGGTGTCGGTCTGAAAATAATGGGAAACTGGTGGGTGGCATCAAAGAATTCGATCGAGGCAAGGAGGACTGTGCAGGCAGAAGAGGCAAACCGAAAGCCATCAGGGCTTGGGCTGATGGTCAGAGAAGCGTGTGTCTCTGTGTTGAGTGGTACAGGATTCCGGTAAAAAACTGGCCGGTTATGGTTTTCCATGATTATTTATTTCTTTTGGTGTTGAATTCTTTGATGAGATCTTCAGTGAGATCATGAGTGCTGTTGGCAAAGAGGATGCCGTCAAAGTTTCGGATAATGTAGTCATAGTTGTTCCTCTTGGCATACTGTTCAAGTATGGGATTGAACTCTTCGACTACCTTACGGGTAAGATCGGTGTCGTAGGCTTTAAGGTTATTCTGGTAGGTGACAACGAGTGCCTGAAGTTCCCGTTCGCGAGTCGTAATGAGTTTTGCCTGTTTTGCCGTTGCCGTACCATTCGCCTTGAGTTTATTAAGAGCTTCGGTTTTGATGTTGATCTCATCCTGATAGCTCTTTGTCTTGGCCGCAAGGAGTTCTTGACCATGTTTGCCGGCATCGCTCTCTAATGCAAGTCGTTGCAGGTCAAGGTGTCCGACTTTTAATTCGACGGCATACGCTGCAGTTCCGGTCAGCAGGAACAAAACAAAAAATAGAGTTCTGAACAGATGTTTCATAGAGTCTCTGTTTTAAGGGTTAAAAAAGAAGAAAAAAAGGGCCTTGCCTATAGTTAGAAGTAATTTATACGTTATCATAAGTTAAATAGAGTATATCCAATATCTATCGGTCATACTTGATTTTTTTTGCTTTCACCGCATAAATATTTACCTATGGTAGACGACTCCCAGTTTGCTCTCTGCAGGTTGTGTTTTTCAGCCAAAGCATTGTTCTTCGCCGGGCTGGTATGTATTCACTTATTATCTTCTGCCGGCTCTGCTTCTGCTGCTCCTATCCCTGATGCCGGCAGCATTCTCCGCGACCAGCACTCCCAGAAAGAGCTTCCCCGACAGCTTCCCGCTTCTGAAAAGACACAAGAGAGAGCATCAACAGCAGAAACAGGCGTTCAGGTCGAAGTCAAGCAGTTCATTTTCAGCGGTTATGAAGGGCTTGCCACTGAAGGAGAGCTTCAGAAGATCGTTGCTGGATCTATCGCCAAAAATCTCACTTTCGAAGAGTTGAACGCTCTGACCGACAAGGTCACGGCCCTTTTCAAAAAGAAAGGGTGGTTTCAGGCACGGGCCTACCTCCCGCCTCAGGATATTACCTCCGGTATCATCCAGATTGCGATCACGCAGGTCAAAAGTGATGGTCAGATTTCTATCAAGCCGGATAAAACATGCAGAATCAATGCAGACGCTCTTCGCAGCATAGGTATCTTGGCTCTGCATGCAGGAGAACCCATTAAAGAGCTTGATCTGGAGCGCAGCATCCTCATCATGAACGATCTTCCCGGTATCTCAGCAAAAGCCTCTCTTATCCCAGGCGCCGCACCTGGTTCGAGCAGCGTCGAAGTCGCCGTTACCGAAGGCCCTCTTGTTTCAGGGGTTTTATGGGGCGACAACTATAGCAACCGCTACACAGGAACTTGGCGTGGTAACACCATACTTTCAATCAACGATCCGATTCATCACGGTGATCAGATCACCCTGCTTCTTACTGAAGCCTCAGGCTTGTCTCAAGGACGAGTTGGCTACAGCATCCCGATCGCTTACAACGGTCTTCGCGCAAATCTTGCCTACAGCGGCATGCGTTACGAACTCGGCAGCGATCTCGCTTCTTTGCAGTATAAGGGAAACAGCAATAGCATCGATGGCGGTCTCAGTTATCCGCTTATCCGGACGCGCAATGCCAACCTTACTACCTCTCTATCCTACGGCTACAGGGGACTTATCGACACTAAATCTGACATTGACATTCGTGATAAAACACTCAATAACGCCACCCTGAGCGTAAATGGTGATCGCTACGACCAGCTTTTTGGCGGTGGGTATAGTAGCTATAATGCAAGCATCACCACAGGAAAACTTCACGAATCCGTTGCCGATATCAGCCTGACTGGCACAGAAGGCAACTACACTCGCTTCAATTACGGCCTTACACGCCTCCAGCACCTTGCTGAACAGCTCAATTTTAATCTGTCAGTGATTGCTCAGTCGGCCCTCTGCAACCTCGATACCAGCGAAAAGTTTGTTCTTGGTGGACCCAACGGTGTGCGTGCCTATCCGGTTGGTGAAGCTTCCGGCGACGAAGGCCAGCTCATTAATGCCGACCTTCGATACACCCTTCCTTTTCCAGCGAAATGGGGCAACTTCCAGCTCAGCGGATTTTACGACGCAGGACACATCACCATCAACAAGAATCGCTATCCCGGCGACGTTTCAAGCGCAACCGGCAGCAACGACTATTGGCTGCTTGGAGCCGGAGCAGGCCTCAGCTATAGCAGCTCAGGACGTTTATCCCTTCGTGCCACCTGGGCCCAAGTCATCGGCGAGAATGCAGGACGAAGCACAGCTGGCAATAACTCGGACGGTCGAAACGACCGAAACCAATTCTGGTTGCAATCAACGTTCTCTTTCTGAACTGAAACACATGCATTACCATTAACGGAATATCCGAGTTGCCCGGGTAACCCTGGATACATTGATTATTTCTTGGTGATCTTTATGCTACAAGCTGTATATCGTGCGAATCAAGTGTAGGATGAGTGGTTGTCCCTATGAGTGCAACCAAAACAGCTGCTCCAGATCCACTGCCATCAGCGTCATAATAAAGGTTTCCAGTTGTCGTGTTATAAACGATTCGATCAGTTGAAATATGACCATGCGTCGCACCAGCAGCTGAATAAAATTCATTAGAAGCCCAAGCAGTGATTGCTGAAAATATAGCATGACTAAACTGCAATAGATCAGTGGCATGCACAAAATCAGTTACAGTATCATGATTGGTAGATGTATTTGGAGCAGTATTAAAGAGAAACTTAT